>Ga0209831_1000001_pt1 | contig 249032 bp, 213 predicted proteins | sample Maine_Asex4_meta_FD_187451 | JGI IMG/M metagenome (GOLD analysis project Ga0209831, IMG submission 187451) | Marine algal microbial communities from Maine, USA - Maine_Asex4_metaG (SPAdes) (version 2) | ecosystem: Host-associated > Algae > Red algae > Unclassified | place: Maine, USA... | reverse complement strand
CGCGTTTTGGAGTTGCTCATAATTGATTCCACATAATCAAATAAAGGAATCAGGAGTGTGGGTCAGGAGTACTCGGAAATGAATACGTGTCAGAATGACCGCTTACGGATATCCTGAACACCAAATTTCGTGTCAATTACGATTTTGATAAAAAATGTCCGTTATCAAATTAACTTCGTCAGTACGCCTAACAACCTCCGTAACTTGCGGTTGCAATTGCTAAGCGTTCTGGCATACCGGGTTGCTTGGCAATTGCAACCGTCGAGTTCACGGTAAAGTTAGGCGTCGACGCAAAAGAACTTGGAATCGCTTTGAGATTCTAAAATACCTATCACCTTGGGTAACAAAGGAATGAGATTTGAGAGTCTATTAAACAGTGGCGCCATGATGATTACTGTAATAGGTAAAGATTTCGAGTCTTGCTGATATTCCATATTCTTATCAGCAGTTATAAGTGCGTCGAAACCTTCCTCTGCTGCAAGTCGCAGAAGAGCCCCGTTACGCTCACTAGCCCACCCCATTTGCTGAGCAGTTCTAATGTCATATTCAGCCGGGAATTCTGCAGCAAGTCTTTTCGGTACCTGCTCGTCAAGCAGCAGCTTCATCAGAACCAGCCAATTGATCTAATGCCATCGAAAGCAATTCTATAGCCTGCTGACGTGTTACTGAAGGGAAGTCGTCAAGAAACACATCGAGACTGTCACCAGCCTCAAGATGCTCAAAAAGAATTCTAATAGGCACTCTAGTACCGGTGAAGACTGGCGTTCCACCAAGAATATCAGGGTCTCGGTTAATGACGTCTTGACTCATGCTGCCTCCGCTATCAGGACACACTTCTGTATAGGAAGTCAGAATAGCGTAAAACAACAGGATTGGCTCAGATTTACTTCCGTTTGGCTCATTGCAATTGGCAATCTAGGCAGTAATTGACAATTCGCACACCAATACGTGTCCAATGATCATTATCGATAGATGAGGTACTCCAACTAGCTCACTAGGAATCATTGCTTCACAGAAGTCTTATATACGACGCCTAACACTTGGCTCAGCGAAATTTGACAGCCGTTTAGGTTGTGTTGTTAACATGTTCTGAGCGGCTGTCATAATTTTCGCTACAGCCTTTTGTTAGGTAACTTTGCAAAGTCACTTTTTGCAGCAGTATTCCTTTAACTTTGAGTTGCACTATCAGTTTCGGTGTGTAAAAGATTGGCAATCCTTTTGGACAGCTCAACGAATATATCTATATTTATCTCAACTATTGAATCAGGTTGCTGTCTTGTTTTATCCACTGCTATATAATAAAAATGCTCACCTTGCGAACCAAAACGAAAATTTGAATCCGCGGGGCGACGATGTTTGATTTTATTTAGCAGTTTCTCCATATTAATAGCGCTTCCTGTTGCTGGAAGTGAACCGTTACCGATACCTTTATTGCTTAGCTCTACTTGCTGTTGCCTTGTAACTGGATGCGCAGCTAAGGCAACGTTCGTTCGCAGCAAGCTCTTTAATTCTGAGCCATCAAAGTTACCATCTGCTTTGCTCAGGTCCCTAGCTCTTAGAATTTCGTTAACGATATGGTCTAGGTATCGCATTGCATCACCACTGACCCTTCCAGCTCGCGACATATCTTGCGGACTACTACCTAGCGCATGTCTGAATACGATTGAGGTATCCTGCAGGAGGTCCACACATTCAGTAAGGGTGTTGGCAATGTTACCACCCACGCCAGTCATACAGTTAGTCGAACCCATTTTCAAATTACCCTGTAGTAAATCACGACTGTTTACCTACAACCTCCGTCAGAGACGGTTGCGCTCGGTGCGTGTTTTGAGGTACTCAAGTTGCGTTCTGAGCGCAACCGTTCTTTGCACGGAAATGTTAGACGTCAAGCAGACTCTTCTGATTTATTTCTCGTCGCCCGCAACCCATTTCATTTCGAGCGTCCTTTCATTCAAAGCGCAATCCCGCAAGTACAAATTAATTAAGCTTTGATACGGAATACCCATTTTTTCCGACAATGACTTGAAATAGGCAACTGTATCCTTGTCCAAGCGCATTGTCACCGGCTGTTTTAGTTGTTTAGTGTAAGGATTCTTCTTGCCCTTCATTTTTGAAAAGTCGTAGTGGTCTCTCATGCTCGATACTCCCAGTAATCTGTTTCCTCTCGTTTGTCAGCACAACGTGCAGAGATAATTCGAATGACAGACTCTTTATCTCGTATGCAGTGGCAAACGACTAATATTCCAGACTGCGAGCTCATTCCTAGCAAAATGAAACGATCTTCATCAGCGGAGTGGTCTGGGTCATGGAAGACCATTGCTGTTTCATCAAAGAAAGCAGTCTTCGCCTCGTTGAAAGAAACACCGTGCTTTTTCGCATTGGCCTTGTCTTTCTTCGGGTCCCATTCGAACTCTAAGTCTTCCATATGTACATTGTACGTACGTATCGCAACTTATTCAAGTATCGCTCAGAAGTAAGAGAACTTAAACACTGATTATTCGAATCAGGTTTACTTATCAGGCAAAGAACAGGAAATTGATTGATCACGTAATAATTTCGATCGAATGTCCAGAAGCAAGGCGATTTGGGGTTATACGAGATGCCAGTCTGTAACAGGCTAATTTGAGTAACTAATTATGCGTTTGACGTCTAACAACCTCCGTCAGCGACGGTAGCGCTCAGTGCGTGTTCTGAGGTAGTCATGGTTGTGCGCTGTGCGCAACCGTTCGTCTGCACGGTAATGTTAGACGTCGAGCTTCAGCGCAAATCAGCGAACACTTCTGGATGCTGCTCCGCCACACGAAGTAATGATTTTGCAGGACCTTGCGGTTGTCTACGACCTTGCTCCCAATCTTGTACTGTGCGCGTGCTAACACCCATCAAGCTGGCAAATGCATCTTGCGATAGTGATAATTTGGCTCGTATCACTTTCGCTGGAGAAGGATCTTTCAACTGCCGTGTAACAAGCTCTTTACCCTTTCCATTTTTAAACTGTTTTACTTCTCGTATGCCATCGAGAATCTCTAGCCCTAAGTCTCGCTTACTCATCGTCTAATTCCTTAGCGATCTGTTTCAGGACATGACCTGGAATAGTTGATCGCTCATTCTTTGTGTACAACGTGAGCATCCATATCTCATCATCTGCTTTTTTCCAATAGTAAATTACGCGCACTCCTCCACGCTTACCCCGACCTTGTAACCCCCAACGCAGTTTTCGCACTCCACCGCTTCCGGAAACGATAGCACCTGCATCAGGCTGTGCTAACAGCAACCACTGCAGCGCTGAGTATTCATCGTCGCTCAAATGCTCATCAACTAACGCGCTGAACTTAGAGGTTTCAATAAATATCATGCTTGTGGATACTACGGCAATGCCGTATATAACTCAAGTTACTATTTTTGGGGAGGGGACGTATTTCACATTTATTAAGACGCTATTTCCACTTAGCGAGCCTTGACGTCTAACAACCTCCGTCAGCGACGGTAGCGCTCAGTGCGTGCTCTGAAGTACTCATGGTTACTCGCTGCGCGCAACCGTTCGTCTGCACGGTAATGTTAGGCATGGACGTAGATCATTCTTCAACACAGTCATATCGTAATTAAGCTGTACGTTTTCCTTTCGCCTGATTCCGCAATAAATCATGAAGAAATTCTGGAGCGAAGTCAGCACCATTTGGCCAAACAACGGTTTCTATTTCTTCATTAAAAGAAACAGCGCTGAATTTTTCAGTATCCTTCAAAGGTTCAAAAACAGGACCAATCAAATGATCAGACAGATCAACTTCACCAGAGGCGCCGTTATCAAAAGATAACCAAATAATTTTGTCTTTCACGTATTTTACGGCTGTAACATGAACCATAGTCTTTATTCCAAGGGGGCAATCTGAATAAGAGGTTCGCCATTCCGAGCCCGATTCCAGTTTTGATTAAGTTCTGTCTCGTGCAATGCAATCCAGTCTACAACAAGATTTGACGCTCTCTTCGGAAATTTACCTTCCATAATCTTGCCACTTAAAGTCAAACAACGCCTCCTCACCAGAATACTTTGCGTGAAAATGTGGTGGATTGTGGTCGTTAAAGTACATAATTATTGCTATTCCATAAAAGCGGCTAATGATCGGCATCCGTATGATCTCGCGTTAGTTAAATATTTGTAGTTCAAATTCTATAGGAAGATTACCGACATGCCTAACAACCTCCGTCAGCGACGGTGGCGCTCAGTATGGGCTCTGAGGTATTCATGGTTACACGCTGCGCGCAACCGTTCGTCTGCCCGGTAATGTTAGGCGTGTGCTTAGGATGCCTTTTTTAATTCTTCTCGAATGATTTTCCGCAACCGCTTTTCTAAATCTTCCTTATCACTCTCAACGTGCTCTCGTAAAGCATTATTGATTAAGGTCTGATAGTTTCCACCACCAGCCTCATTGACTTGATTTTTGAAGTGATCAACCAAATCATTATCTAGTCGTATCGTAATTCTTGTTTTGTTCGGGTCTGGCTGCACCACTGGCCCACGTTTTCCCTTTGAGAAATCTTCACTCATAATAATCACCTTGAAAATACTGGCGCTTCATATTGGCATCTGCCATTCGCACACTAATTATTACTATGGTGTTTTCTGTCTCCTCAGCGTGCACCACAAATAGGATGTCTGTATCCGGACTGCGAGCCAGTGTCTTAAAACGGTATTCTCCATTCTCTACACTCGCTATGGTAAGAGCGTTCTCATCCTCAAGCGCTATTGCCGCATCTGCAAAGTCAACGCCATGCTTACGCTTATTTGACCTTGCCTTAACTGGATCCCAAATGACATTCACAACGCAGTGTATGCACATTCTGTGCACATGTCAAATACCTGAATCTGACCGCATAACGTCTGTCACTTAACGTGGCGCTTTCTATTTCAACAGTGCAAATGAGGTGAGAACAATCGAGAGATTGGCTAACAACCAAAGCGTTTATACGTCGTGCTCCGCATGACTTATAAACTGATGTTGGACTAAGCCGCCCAACAACTGTAGATACTAGTATAAGGAATTTGTTTTATTCAGGCTGACCTAATCCGCTGCGGGGCATCCGCCTTTGTGTCTCGACATCCCCTAATGGGGGCATTTTTCCAGTTAATCGAGTTCAGTTTCATCGTAGTTATTTGCGTTATAGTTCTGTTTAGTTGATTTTACCTTTTTTTGAAGCCGCACTTATACTCAGGCTGCTTTTTCATACCACCTGACATCGGTGATTCCGATTGTGCTACCCAGTTGTTACCGCACAATATGACTCGCCAAGTCGGTAAATCCCTTTCTGGTCTACCTTGCACTAATTTACCAACTAAGCATTTGGGACAGTTGTGGGGCATCTCGGGTTTGCGCTCTGTGCTCTGCGACTTTGGTTTTTTTAACAACTCATCACTTTGCATTATGGCAGCCGTAAGTGTCATCAGATTCTTCCGCCTGCAACGATTACCAAGAAAGCTATAATGCCTTATCCTCATCAAACCTTTTGGCAGCACATGCAATAAATACCGGCGTATGAACTCATCTGCATTCAACGTCAGCTGCTTTCGCGCAGCGTTTTCGCGGTAATATTTGTAGCTAAACTGAACGCTATGCTCGTCCATTGCAACAATGCGTTGATCGCTAATGGCTATGCGATGGCTATACCGACCCAGATAGTCAATCAAGGTTTTGGTTTTTGATGGACAAGGCTTGCTGTAAACAACCCACTGCATCCCCATTAGTGCATCCAGCACTTTATCCACATCGTGCTCAGCGTTGATATAGGGTAGCTGACCAGAGCGTTCAGCTTGCCTCAAAGCGCTGACCATCCGACCACGAAACCCACGAGACAACGCTCTGACCGGGAATAGATAATCACTCTTTGCGGCATGCCATTGATCGGTGGCGCTCAAAGCGCCACCTGGTACCAGACAGTGAAGATGAACATGGCGGCTCAAGTTCTCTCCCCATGTATGCAAAACCGCTGTCATTCCCATTTGACCATTTAAACGCCGAGGGTCCGCACCAAAATCTTTCAATGTCTTCCATGCACACTGGAATAACAAATGGTATACGACACTGGGGTGCCGCTCGACCCATTGGTTAAGTTCACTTGGTAAAGTAAAAACCAAATGATGGTATGTCACTGGAAGTACTTGCGCTTGCTGTTGCTCACACCATTTTCATGACACATCCCGTTGGCATTTAGGGCAATGTCTTTCCCGGCAAGCATAGTAATACAATGCCTTGTGCTCACAGTTATTACAGGACAGTTGCGCACCACCCATTTTTTCAGTCCTACAACTCATCACATGGTCACACACCTGACGCTGTCGAGAACCCAACTTATGTAACTGCCTGTAACGCGGTAAATGCCGCACAAACACAGACTGTAAATCAACAGCCGTGCTCATCGTTCACACTCCAGCCCGGAAACTAAATCCACCACTGAGCCGCGACCTTCCCGGTAACTGTGCACCCAGTGCACATAGCCCATTGTTGTCCTGATACTGCTGTGTCCCAACATCTGCTGAAGTTGATGCACAGGCATCCCTGACTCCAGTTAATGAGTCGCGTAGGCATGACGCAGCGCGCTTGTGCCCAGCATGGGTATGGATACCGCCTACTTTATCGATACCTGCTTTGGATTTAGCTGCCTTATACACCCGCTGAGCACTTTGAATATGCAAAGGTTGCAACGGATCACGATTGGGAAAAAGCCACTTCACCGGATGATAAATCATCCAATAGGAACGCAGTGCTTGTAATAATGCATCTGAGACAATGACCGCCCGGTCTTTACCCCCTTTGCCTTGCTGCACTCTTAACAGGCGGCGTTCCCCATCAATATGTCGAACCTGCAAGCCAACCAGTTCACTGAGCCTCAGACCGCAACCGTAGCAGGTGAGCATCATCGTTTTGTGCTTATAGTTGTCTATCGCGCCCACGAGTTCACTGACTTCCGATCGAGTGAGTAAATCGGGAATCCGTTGAGGTTTACGGGGTATAACCACCGGTACATCAAAACTCTCCCACTGCAACACTTGAAGGTATAAAAAACGAACGCCATTTAAATACAAACGAACACTGGCTGGTGCTAACTCACGCTCTTGTACCAAGTGGTTAAAGAATCGTTGTAAGTCGTCTATGTTCAAACTATCGGGAGATCGTTTGTGGAATCGCGCTAGCTCAGTGACTGCTGTCAAATAACTCTGGTGAGTTCGCACGGAAAAGCCGCGCTGCTTCATCTGCGCGATCATCTGTTCTCGTAATCGGCTCATAGCTCTACTCTGATATCAGACCAACATTGGCCTGTCATAAGTAGTAAACGAATAATGCCTTGGAGGGAACTGTCCATGTAGGACAGTCATATTGGGTTCAAGCCGCCGCGAAGCGGTTTAGTTCAACACCAGCAATTGTGAAAAGTATAGCAACACAACTTGATAACTGGCATTAATTACAGTATATTTTTAATTATCAAGCCAAGACCAGCAGAAGGAGCCTGCAAATGTCAAAGCCATTAAAGTTACTCGACCTAGCTCGGCAGGCAATTAAAGTACGGCACTATAGTTACCGTACTGAGCAAGCCTACATCATGTGGATAAAACAATATATTCGCTTCCATAATTTGCAACACCCGCAAAATTTGGACGAATCTGATGTCGCTAAGTTTCTTACCTACCTGGCAATCCATCGACATGTGGCTCCAAACACTCAGAATCAAGCACTAAGTGCACTGATGTTTCTATATCGGCCTGTATTAGAGCAACCGTTGAAAGAAATAAAGCATATTCAGCAAGCGTCTGGTAAACAGAAACTTCCAATCGTACTTGATCAAAACGAAGTGAGGCAATTACTGGCTAACTTAGCGTACCCGCATTGGCTGCTTGCAGGTCTTATGTACGGTTCTGGACTAAGGCTTATGGAAGCACTTAGGCTACGAGTAAAAGATCTCGACTTCAAGTACCGTGCTATTCGCGTTATGCAAGGAAAAGGCAGAAAAGATAGAGTGGTAACACTCCCTGATAACTTAATTGGTCATTTAAAACAGCAAATAGAGCACGTAAAAATGCTACATCAGAAAGACATAGAGGATGGATTCGGTCGAACTATCTTACCTATGCACTAGAAAGAAAATATCCAACTGCTGCAGCTGCTTTCGAATGGCAGTATGTCTTTCCCGCCAAAAAATCGCAGTCAAGATCCTCAAAGCAAAAGAATAAGTCGTTACCACATTCACGAACAAACACTACAACGTGCAATAAAAAAAGCACTCAAAAAAGCCAACATTTCAAAACCTGCAAGTAGTCATAGTTTGCGGCATTCTTTTGCCACGCACTTACTTGAAAGAGGTGCTGATATTCGAACGGTACAAGAACAATTAGGACACACTAATGAGCGAACAACACAAATTTACACACGCGTTCTTAACCGCGGTGGGCTTGGCGTGATAAGTCCGTTAGACGATATATTTGTTGATCATCCGTTGGCCAATACCGGCTAGTTCGCAACGCTGTAACGTCAGCTCGTATATACCTACCTGGCGCTGTGCGATAACAACGTCAGCCCTCACCCTCTTACAACCACCAATCCAACACTCTCCAGCAATGCATCCATATCAACATTAGGATTAGCACTAACATGCCGAATCCACTGCTCACCATTAACGCTTGTTAAAGACGCACACCCTTGCGGCAGCTTCTCAACAATGACTTTCGAATCTATTCCCGTTACCTGCCACAAAACAACACCACTAACGTTGTCGCTATAAACCTGAACACCATCTAACGTTTTTAAAAACGCGACCAATGCATCTGCATGCCCCATAGCCGCATCAATACGTTGCGCAAGCCCTACCCGGCCCCAAGCCGTCAGTGTTGCCAATAAAGGAACTGCTGTTGCACCGTGTGAACCCAACAAACCAACATTAGGTTTAGTCAGGTAAGCACCGCTAACGCTTAGCACGCTATTAGCAGATTCAACATCACGAAACATCAAAACACCACTCTCTTTGGGTTGATACAACCATTTGTGAGCCGACACCGCAATAGAGTCTGCGTGTTCAATTCCCGCAAGCTTATCGGCATGCTTATCTGAAAAACGCAAAGCTCCCGCCCAAGCAGCATCGACGTGCGTCCACGCGGCCCGCCCAGCCAGTGCTAACGAATCGACGGCACCCGCACTGGTGGTACCAGCGGTTAGCACCAATGCTGCATCCTTTAAATTATCGGGCAAGCTTGAATCATCTAATTGACCATTCGCTCCGCACGGCAACTTGGTTAGCGACAAACCCAGAATGTTGGCCGCCTTATCTACAGATACATGCGCAGCTTCTGATGCAAACACCCGCTTGACACCAGCAAGATCCCTTGCAGCCCACAGGGCAGTTAAATTCGAAACGGTAGATCCGGGTGTAAGGTGCCCGCCGGTCATACCAAAATACGGACATAGCCATTGCATCACACGTGCTTCAAGCTCGCCTGCTATGGGTGATACATCTGGGTGCAACAAATTCTGATTAAGCGATGCATTCCAACATTGCATCATCCAAGTAATCCACGGTGTAGGTGGGTCCATATGCGCAAATGCAGTTGCCGAACCTAGCGGTGCTGCACCACCTAGAACAATTGGCGCCAAGAGGCTCATTGTCTGATGTTCGCCAATGCCCTCTTCTGGCATTAGCGCAGACAAATCCGAAGCGCCTGCAGAACCTGCCTTGGTATTGAGCAATAAATCCATTGCGTTGCACGCATCCTGTTTTTCAGGATAAAAAGACTTGTCGATCATGAGTGATTTGTTTTCATGTTGGCTTAATGTTCGTTCACTTTAGATTCGCAGCATGCAGCACATCAACCAGCACTCTCGAACCACAAATGTGCATCTTGCGCACAACAAAACTCTTCTTTGGTTAGCTTGAAACCACTCGCACGATTAAACGATTCAAGTGTCAGTGCTCCATCCTTATCCGCAGCACAACTAACACCAATCAGTTCAGCCATAACCGCTTGCTGCTCTACATTGCAATCGCTTACGGTGCGCTTAGCTTTCAATGCAGAACACAAGTCATAGCCGTCGCTCAGGCGAAGGTCCAGTATACGGCCTATCACATCAAACACTTGAGTCATCAGGGAATCGCCTATATAGCCTGCACCCACATTCTGATACTGCCATACATGAGCAACTTCATGCCCGAGCAATCGCATGCCTGCCAATGTTAAAGTGGTGTCTGGATACACGGCTTGATCTCCCCAGAACTGACGAATGAAAATATCGTTACCGACCGCTTGCGGGCTAATGCCTAGCGACTCCTTTACACCACCGAATTGCAATCGCACCGCTGCATAATCAACGCTATCGCCAAAGATAGGTTTTAGATACTGCAACTCCTCACTTGACAATGATCGTTCATGACTTTGAAAAATCAGATTATTAAGCAAGCTCGATAAAGCGTTCAATATCAATGAACCAACCGTCAGCAATAGCTGCGCTGGGTATCGAATAAGGGTGATAAAAAAATCATAAGCTAATGCGAACACCGATTGCTCTTGCTGCCTGCGTAAGAACAAACTGATGGGATGAACAAACACCACACCCATATCAACACAATAATCCAAAATCCATTGCCGTACATAAGGCACAACCGGCAACACATCATCCAAGAAGGCATCAAACCAATTTGGTTTTTGATTTACAGTACTCACAATGGTTTTTTTCGGAACCTATAGTCAAAACTCGACAAGCCTAACCCATCCAACGACGCACCGGTGCGTTCGCCTCTTCTAATGGTTGAGTCACAATATCGATGAGCGTTGGCCCATCATATACAATCGCTTGTTCCAGCACTTTCTTCAATTGCTTTGGGTCTTCAACTCGCCACGACTTCACGCCATAAGCACTGGCCACAGCAGCATGATCAACTCGATTAAAATCGACGTTGTAATAACGCTTATCACAATCTGCCTCTTGGCTTGCCTTTATCCACCCAAAGGCACTGTTCGAAAAAACGATGTAGGTAATTGGTGCTCCATGTCGGGCGACCGTTTCCAACTCACCACAAGTAAAGCCAAACGAGCCGTCACCCATCATTGCAACCACTTTACTGTTTGGCCGACCGAACCACGCTCCCAGCGCTGCACTGAGTGAGTACCCTAAAGCACCGTGTGCGCGATTTGTAATGAAGCGCCTACCCGACAAAGGTAGTTGGTAGTAGGCTGAAAAATAAGGGCATGATGTACCCGGGTCGGACACAATAGTGGCATCCTCTGGAAGCAATTGCATCATGGTGTCGATTATGCGCTCTGGACGAATGGGTGTTTCATCACTGCTGGCGCGTACTTTAAACAAGTCGAACTTTGTTTTTTTCGCCGCAGCAATTGCAACGGCTCCGCCATAGGTTTGAGCGGCTTGTCCAACTCTGTCTAATTCTGCATTGACCGCACGCAAAGCCAACTGCAAGTCGCCCACCACGCCAACTTCGGTTTTATAGTTGGCACCGATCACCATCGGGTCGGCATCAAAATGTACAACACGCGCACCCGGTTTTGGTGCCTCCCAACGCGAGGTCGTCGTTGAACCTGCTCGGCAGCCCATAAAAATAACCAGATCACTCGCTGCTAACAATTCCCAAGTTTCATCAGTTCCGCCATTCGAACCAACTACACCCAAACAGTTTGAATGTGTCTCTGCCAAACTACCTTGACCGGATATGGATGTAGCAACTGGGATATCTAATCGTGTTGCTAGTCGAGCAAGCTCTTCTTCTGCACCACTGATAACAATGCCACCACCACAAACAATGATTGGGTTCTTCGCCGAGGTCATTGATTCAACCGCAGCTTGAATCGCCTCTGCATTGGGCGCAACTCTGTAGGCTGGGTAGTGCGTATGGTTCGTATCTGCCCAAATTTCCTCCGGTTCAACTGGTTGGTATTGCACATCGTATGGCAAACCTAAATGCGCGGCACCAGAACGACCGGTGGTCATCGCTCGAAACGCTTGGCGAACCATGCGCGGGATATGATCGGCTTGGGTGATCACGGTATTCCACTTGGTTAAGGGTGCCATCAATGCTTTCTGATCTACTTCCGTCAACGGATATTTGCCATAGCTGCCAACTGAAATGTCGGTGGTGATTCCGAGCACCGCATACGAGGATTCATTAGACTCGATAAGTCCAGGCAAAATGTAAGTTGCACCACCGCCCGATGGACCTTCACAAACGCCTGGCTTACCAGTCACGCGCGAATAAGCGTCAGCCATGTATGCCGCACTACGCTCGTCTCGCGTTAATACGTGTGTGATATCGTGCTCGAGCGTGTGCATGGCATCGTAGAACGGCAAAGTAGTGTCTCCACACAAACCAAATATATGTTTAACCGAATGTGCCTCCAACATATGTACTAACGCCTGAGCGCCAGTTAACGTATTCTTATCGGGATTCATATTGACAGTACCTGAACGTATTCGAGTTGCCCAGATTCGCTTGAATTAATGCAGCTGTCAAGAGCTGATATCGACGATTATCTGCTCCGCACTCGCGCAACAGCTATCACTCGGCAGATGACTGTCGTACCATACAATGCAAATGCGAAAGTAAAGGAACAGCCTGTGGCTATTGAGCGCGGCGGAAAAACGGTCTTTGGTGCTAACGTTGGCATACTTATGCTGGAAACACAGTTTCCAAGAGTGGTCGGTGATATGGGTAATGCTCTAACTTGGCCCTTCCCTGTTCAATACCGTGTGGTGCGTGGTGCGACTCCACACTTGGTGGTGCGTAACGATGCAACCCAACTCACTGATTTATTCATTGTCGCCGCGAAAGATTTGGTCGCCAGCGGCGCTGATGGGATTACCACGAATTGTGGATTCCTAGCGCTGATACAAGGTGAGCTTGCGCAAGCTGTTGGTGTACCGGTCGCGACATCCTCGTTGATGCAAGTACCTTGGATACAATCTATGCTGCCACCAGGCAAGCGTGTTGGCATTCTCACCATCTCAAAGGACACGCTCACCGACAAACATCTTACGGCTGCAAACATTCCGTTGGACATACCCATTGGCGGCACTGATGCGGCGAGTGAATTTGCATCCGGAATATTGAACGATCGCGCAGAATTGGATTTCGACCAATGCCATCAAGATAATTTAACGGCCGCTAGCCAATTAATGAAACAACACACCGACATTGGCGCCATCGTGCTTGAGTGTACCAATATGGTCCCTTACGCATCTGCAATTAGAAAACTGACTGGTGTGCCGGTGTACTCCATCTATTCATTCGTCACCTGGTTTCAAGCTGGACTTATGCCGCAGCGGTTTTCGATGGACCTAAATGATCCGATCTAGCTGAACAACATGAAACAGAAAATTACTGGCTATCATCTCGATAAATTAAATGATTGGGTCGCAGAGCTTAGCTGCGATCATTTTCAGCATGTTCGGCATAACCCACCATGGACAAATCGAGAGTGGGTAACCACAGATGCCGGCCGTCAATCGAGGTTAGGGGAAGCGCTGAATTGCGTTAAATGTGATACGGACGCACCGCCAGACAAACAGCCTTCGTAGACCATAATGACAGGAGAAATATTCATGCTAACGAATCAAATACGACTCACAACTTATATTATTGCGATTTGTTTACTGCAAGCTTGTGGCGCTGTCGAAAAAAAAGATAATACAAAATTTAACGTGGCGGGCAATTCGCGAGTAGCCACAAGCAAAACCACAATCCATAACGGAAACGTTGTTGTTCAGACTTGGCATTACGATGATCTCGGCCGAACTATTGAAATCAAAGGTAGTGGAACTGGAGAACCGGATTATTCAATTACCTTTAAATACGACAATACAGGTAAACAGCTCAGTAGAACGAAGAAAATCGCCGATCCAAATCGCGCTGACAGCTTGACGAATTATGTTTATGAAGGGGAGCGTTTTGTCGGGCAAATTAACTCTATAGTTGGAAAGCCACCGAGAAGTATCACACAGTTTTTTTATGATAATGAACAGATGGCAGGGTATGAAACTAAAGTGCTAGATGGCTCGATTGAACGCCCGACATTTTCTGATGGCAAGTTTTACAGTAGGGGTAAGTTTTCCTACAATAATCGCGGCTATTTGAATAAGTTGGAGCATAGGCGTAAAAGTGGTGGCGGTCACGAATTGAAGTGGAAAACAAATAAAATGGGACATCGGTTGGCTTCGGAGAAACGAGACCTTAAAAACAATTTAATGTATTCCATAGAAATTACATATGAAGATGCGCTTTGTCTCGAATCTTCAAGAAACAGCGTAGAACAATGGGTTTGTGTACAAACACCATAAAGGCACTATCAACTTAAAAAATCACCATCAATAATTAACAAGTGAACACCGTTGGTAGTAATGGAGCGATGGGAACTGAGATTGTCAGACACAATATACGACATTCCTTGAGTTAAGGTTGATCGTGTTCCGTCTTTGAGTTCGTTTACAACCTCACCCTCAAGACAATAAACAATATGACCTTTTTCACACCAGTGATCGGCTTTGTAGTTTTCAGAGTATTCAACATACCGAACACGTAACCCGCCGAACTGTTGGGTCTGCCAATAAGCCACTCCGGTTTCACCTTTGTGCTCAGTTCGAGGAACACTTTTCCAATCAATGGTTTGGAATGGTATTTTAGAATTACCCATTGGTGAGTTCTGCAATCTGTTCATCGGTAAGCAATCGCGGATTCAACCCCCGAGTTAGTAAGTGCAACTTTGCGGTCTCTTCAAGTTCTTCCGTCGCATAGACTGCCGCCTCCAACGTTTTACCAGCCATAACAGGACCATGGTTCGCCAACAGAACAGAAGTGTACTTACCGGCAAGACCGCGTATAGCATCACCCACTAATGGATCGCCAGGTCGATGATATGGCACTAATGCTGTTTTACCCACGCGCATAACGTAATAAGCTGTTAACGGCGGTATAGCATTTTCCGGTGGTGTGTCTGGCAACATGGATACCGCCACGGAATGCGTTGAATGCAAATGAACAATAGCGCCACACTCGGGTACCGTGTCATACATAGCGGTGTGTAGTGGCACTTCTTTTGTTGGTGCATCGCCACTGAGCAGTTTGCCGTTCTCATCCAATACACTAAGCTTATCTGGGTCTAGTGCACCCAGACATGCGTTTGTTGGGGATACTAACCAGCCACCACTAGGCAGACGGACGCTAATATTGCCACTGCTACCCATTGTTAAACCACGATCAAACATCGATGCACCAAATCGGCACATAGACTCGCGAAGCGCAAGTTCGGACATAACTAACTAATTTCCAAGTAAAGGTTGTTTTTTGAGTTTATGGTATTGCATTGCCATAGACAAACAATGCTTCAACGCGGCGTCAGGGACTTTTTGATCGAGTGGAAAAGACATGGCCCGATTTCCATCGTACTTAAATTCATCTCTATACAACTCTTTAAAAGTTTCTACTAATATAGAGTTGCAATTGAAGTACAAAGAGAATTGATCGGGTTGCTTCTCTGACCATTTCATCCGCACCGTACTACCACCATCAGCAAGATAACTCGGCTCACCCCATTTAAGCGTCTCTTGCGTATTTTCAACACCAACAGTATCCTTCGCAACCTCCAAAACTAATTCGCGTAACGTTGAGAACACCGCTTTTGCACTAGGTGGGTAATCACTTATGACATTCGCAACTTGAGTTGATACCTTATTTTCCATGCGCGTCCCCTAATTAATCCATCAGTTCATCGAGTATAGCCTGTCGATGTTCATCACGAACAGGGCTATTAACGGGCGTCCAGGACTTGCCAGTCGAAAATCGCGGTGCTGGCGAGGACTGCATCACACCTTGATGCTTCATCCATACTTGCCGGTGCTGGTTAGCTTCATGTGTAAGGGCTTCATCTGGGTGCAGCACTGGTGCAACGCACGCATCTGAATCGGCGAACAGTAATTCCCACTCAGCCCGAGATCTGGTGGCAAACAAACTCTCAAGCCGAGTGATTAATTCGGGCCAACGTGATTGGTCGTATTGATTTTGAAAATCAGTGTTATCACTGAGACCAAGCTTGTCTAGAAATACGGCATAGAACGCAGGCTCAAGGCATTGCACACTCACGTAGTTATCATCGCCGGTTAGATAGCACCGGCTAAAGTGCGAACATTCAAGCAGGCCTGTGCCAAGCTTTGCACTTGACTCGCCTCCTTGCTGCAAACTCATGAGTAAATTCATCATATGTGCAGAGCCATCGACTATGGCAGCATCAACAACTGTACCCTTTCCAGTTTTCTGTGCGTTGAGTAGGCCACTTAAAATCCCAACAACCAGATACATGGCACCACCACCAATGTCACCAACCAGTGTTGGTGGCGGAAAAGGCGCTCGCCCGTCGTTAGCTGCATGCCATGCGGCACCGGATAAACCAACGTAGTTAAGATCGTGCCCTGCCATCGAACACTTTGAGCCATCCTGACCCCAGCCCGTCATACGCCCGTATACCAGACGCTTATTTGTTGCCATACAAACCGAAGGGCCCAAACCCAATCGCTCCATAACACCTGGACGAAACCCTTCTATAAGCGCATCTGCCGAATCAACCAGTTGTTTGAATATTTCAACATCGTCGGCGTCTTTCAAGTTCAGAGTAATAGAACGTTTCCCTCGATCGAGCACGGGTTTACTTAAAGTCGCAGCAGGCTTCTTAGATAGATCAGATGGATGCGATCTTTTAGTTGAAGCCGATTCATCACCGCCTGTACCACTCACTGGACGATGGACAACAATAACATCAGCACCCAAATCTGCCAGCAGCATTGATGCAAACGGCGCAGGACCAAGCCCTTCCACCTCTATAATTCGAATACCTTCAAGCATTACAGGATAACCGTGCCTTCCACAAGAATATGTGTTTGACCACCAATGCTGGCTTGCCCAGCAATCGATGGACTGGGTGTTATGTACACTCGGCCGTACCGATCAATACTCGTACCTTGGGCAACAACGATAGACTCGTTGAGTTCACCATTATGCATACGCCAATGCGCCAACGCAGAATTCAGCGAACCCGTTATAGGGTCTTCACTCATCCCACTTGAAGGCGCGAGCATGCGCACTTCAAAGTCACATCCAGAATCGTGATTATGGGAATGCGGGCCAATAAGCCCAATTGCTTTCTCCTCTGGCCAACCCACCAAAGATGAGTCAACGGCAAGGACTTGCTCTGCGCTCTGTAATTCAAATGCATGCCACTCTGGCCCGTTGTTTAACACGGCATACCGCACTACATGCTCAGGTTTGATTTTGAGCTTTTCAGTCAGTTCTGCAAACTTTGCTGCAGGCATGGTGGATATGTCAGTTGGCGGCGCAATAAAAGCGGGCACATCAGATTTTATGTCTATTTCAACAATACCAACACCACACTCTTGCCGAACAACGCCAGCTTGCTTTGGCTTCCCACCGATATGCAGCCACGCGGCGCAGCTGCCTAACGTTGGATGTCCAGCAAAGGGCATTTCACGAGATGGTGTGAGAATGCGCACTTTGTAATCCCCATCATCGGTATCAGGAGGAAATAAAAACGTAGTTTCGGCCAAATTGGTCCACCGAGCAAAGCTTTGCATCGCTTCCTCACTCAACCCTTCGGCATCAAGTACCACAGCCAACGCGTTGCCTTTGGTAGGATAAGGGGTGAACACATCACATTGAATAAAACGTCGCGGCTTTGGCATGAGCTAAAACTTCAAAAAGGCTGACTTTCAGTGTACACACGAATTTGGACAACAATCAATAACTACCATGAGCAGCGACAGCACCAACAGAAACCCACACAAGCCCTCCCTCGATTATTTCGAGTTGTCAGGAAAAATTGCTCTGATCACTGGAGCTTCTTCTGGACTAGGCGCGCATTTTTCAACCTGCTTAGCGCAAGCCGGTTGCACGGTGATTCTGGCGGCGAGACGAAAGCAAAATCTTGATATGTTAGCGGCTCAGCTTAGCGATGAGGGTTATTCAGCGCATGCTGTAGAAGTCGATGTTAGCGATCAAACCTCCAGCGACAAAACCTTAAAAACGTTATTCGAAAACATTGGCACGCCAGACATATTAATTAATAACGCGGGTATTGCTAGACCTGGCCGATTTATCGATGCGGCTATGGAAGACACCGACATGGTCTTCAACGTTAATCAAACCAGTGTTTGGCGAATTTCACAGCAGGTTTGCAAACAAATGATTGCTGAAGAGAAGCCCGGCAGTGTTATCAACATCGCATCTATACTGGGCATGGATATACTATCCGGTGTCGGCAGCTATGCCGTCAGTAAAGCGGCTGTGATTCAAATGACGAAGGTGATGGCGCTGGAACTTGCGCGATACAACATTCGCGTTAACGCTATTGCACCGGGTTACTTCAACACCGAAATAAACAAAGGCTTCCTTAATAGTGATGCTGGGAAAAAAATTATTAAACGAGTACCAAGCAGACGTATTGGTGCACTTGACGATCTTGACGGATTACTATTTCTATTGGCATCGAATAAAAGTGCGTACATGACTGGCAGCGTTATTCCAGTCGATGGCGGACATCTAGTAGCCGGCCTAGGTTAACTTGATGTTAACGCGTTATAAAATTAGCGGTTTAACGGTTTAACGGTTTAACGGTTTAACGGTTTAACGGTTTAACGGTTTAGCGGTTTAACGGTTTAACGGTTTAACGAAATTGTACGCCTCTAACAACAACAAACAACACAACAATTGGACCTAAGGTTATGGATTTCTCCCTGAGTGATGAACATGAAGCACTGCGGCAATCAGTTCGCCAATTTGTTGAACACGAAATTCTTCCACTGGAAGCCTCACAAGATAACTTTGATGAACACGAAAACATATCACTCGACGTGTTGAAGAGCGTTCGTGAAAAAGCCAAGCAGCAAGGCTTGTGGGCACCTCAATGTCGTGTCGATCGTGGCGGCTTAGATCTTCCGCTAACTGCCTGTGCTGCATTCTATGAAGAAGCCAATCGTTCCATCTTCGGCCCGGTTTGCTTGAACTGCGCAGCACCTGACGATGGCAATATGCGGGTACTCGAACTCATTGGCACTGAAAAACAAAAAAACCTATGGCTGCAACCGATTGTAGATGGTGATGTTGCCTCCGCTTTTGCCATGACCGAACCGCACCCTGGTGGTGGCTCGGATCCCGGTATGATTAACACCACTGCCACTTTAGATAACGGGGTTTGGACCGTACACGGACGCAAGTGGTTTATCACTGGCGCTGAACACGCAACGCACTTCATTCTAATGGCGCGTACTTCAAACGATCCGCGAAAAGGGTTAACAGCGTTTCTATTCCATAAAGATCAACCGGGTTGGCATATCGAAAGACGCATCCCCATCATGGGGCCTGAGGAGCACGGTGGGCACTGTGAATTGGTGTTCGAAGGTTTACAAATTAAAGATGAAAATCGATTGCTCGAAGTTGGTGATGGATTAAAAGTCACGCAAATGCGTTTAGGGCCAGCACGCTTAACCCACTGTATGCGGTGGTTAGGATTAGCTAAGCGCTCAATGGAAATTGCCAACGCTTATATTCAGGAACGAGAAGGCTTCGGTGTAAAACTGGCAGATCGCGAGTCTGTTCAGCTAAAGTTAGGGGAAGTAGCACACGATATTCAAGTCGGACGATTGCTGGTCATGCACGCGGCATGGAAACTTGATGCCGGAGACTATGCGCGCAAAGAGGTGTCTTCTGCAAAAATCCATGTAGCCAACACACTGCATAAAGCCGCTGATACCGGTGTACAGCTGTGCGGTGCTCGGGGCTATTCTAAAGACACCCCGTTAGAGTGGATTTATCGTTACGCTCGGCAAGCAAGGCTAGTTGATGGTGCAGATGAAGTCCATAAAATGGTTCTGTCTCGGTTTTATCAACAGGCTGGCGATGATTACTGGCAGTGGGGCTTATAAGCACTCTAATAGGGCAAGTGCACAGAAACTTTATAGACATATCACTCACGGAGAACGCAATTGCTCATCGACCATATCGGTATCGCCATATCCAACTATGAAAGAAGCCTGCAGTTTTATACCAAAGCGCTAGCACCTTTAGATATTAAGTTGATAGTTGAAGTTCAAGGCTGGGCAGGGTTTGGCCAAGGTGATAAAGCTGAATTTTGGTTTGGGCCAGATGAAACTATACAGAGCCCCATGCACATTGCTTTTGTTGCACAGTGCCGTGAGAAAGTGGACCAGTTTTATCAAGCTGCCATTGCCGCCGGCGCTACTGACAACGGCAAGCCTGGCTTAAGAGACATATACCACGAGCACTACTACGGCGCCTTTGTCATAGACCCTGATGGTCATAATATTGAAGCGGTTTGTCATTCGCCCCAAAATGCATAACTAACACTATTAATCGAAACATCTGACGTTAAGCCAAGTCGGCAAGCGTTGGTAAATCGGCACCACGGCGTGTACAAGTAATAGCCGCTGCACGAGCAGCAAATTCTAAACTCTGCTGTAGATCAACACGCCCTTCTATGCTTGCGCTACTTCCAATGTGGTTTTCGCTTGCGAGCCAGTGCAATACGGCTGCTTGGAATGTATCGCCTGCTCCAACCGTATCGACCACCTTGACATCAACACCTGCAGCATGCGCACTGGCGCCTTCTTGATCAAACGCACTACCGCCGTCTGGGCCGCGAGTGATATACACCAATTGGGCACCATGTGAAAAACAATCAGCGACAAATTTTTCTTCTTGGCCTTTACCAAATAAAGATTCGATATCTTCATCGCTGGCTTTGATGAAATTTGCACTTGAACAAAACTGTGCAAACGATGCGCGCCAACGCTCAACATCCGGTTCAATAGACATGCGTAAATTTGGGTCGTAACTTATCACGCGGTTCCCAGCTTCGCGTTTCGCCAGACTCTGCAGAGCGGTGGCAACTGGCTCTACGGCTGTAGAGTAAGAACCAAAATGAAGTGCGCGAATACTCGGTGGTAAATTCGCTGGAAGCTCAGCAGTTGTCAGGCTGACATCTGCAGAGTTATCAATGTAGAAAACGTATTGCGCTGAACCATCTGCTTGCGTTTCAACCATGGCCAGTGTGGTGTTTAAATCAGTTGGTGCAGACAAGGTTCGATCAATATTATTATTATCGAGAAAACGTGCAATACGTTGTCCGAACAGATCGCCCGAGAGCTTCGTTAGATAGCTGCTGCCATGCCCCATTCGAGACAAACCCAACGCAACATTCATTGGAGAACCTCCAACTACACCACTAACCGAAATACGAGTGTCGTCCGCACTTGATTCCGCAGCGCCGGTTTGCTCTGCAACGAACATGTCGAATAACGAATCTCCACAGCTTAAAAACACGCTCTCTCTCCCTAACAATATATCGCTCAATTGTAGCTAATTCAGACTCAAAACACCGTTGAATTCAATCTTAATTGCTAATCAAGTAGACTAAATTGACCCCAGTTCCCCTGCATGCGAAAATCAATCAACACCTCATTGGCCATGTTATGACGACTCAACGCTTCAAAACTCGAAAACTGGGTAACACCAGCCTACAACTATCCGAATTTGGCCTTGGCTGTGCCGCCATGGCAGGAAACCATCGGCCAGTAGACAATAAAGATATTCATGACGCGATCAAAAGCGGCTTGGCTGCAGATATAAAGTTCGTCGACACTGCCCCCTTTTACGGCTTTGGACGCAGCGAGCATTTTGTTGGCGCAGCTGTTCGCGGACGAGACGATATTGTACTTTCCACCAAAGCTGGTCGATTGTTGAAAAAAGAACCGATCCCTGCAGATTTAGCTGCAGACTGGCCGGGCAGCTTTCTATTTAACCCAGTGTACGACTACACCTACGATGGCGTTATGCGCTCCTACGAAGACAGCTTACAAAGGCTGGGTGTTGATCGAATTGATGTTTTATTATTGCATGATATTGGTGAAATGCAGCACGGTGCCGAACTCAACAAACGATTGTTTGCCGATGCTATGTCTGGTGGTTACAAAGCACTAGATGAACTCCGCTCCGCCGGCGAGATCAAAGCGATTGGTTTAGGAGTAAATGAAAGTGAAGTCTGTATCGCTGCTATGAAACATGGTCACTGGGATACGTTTTTGCTCGCAGGTCGTTATACGCTGCTTGAACAAACACCGATTCATGACCTAATTCCTGCCTGTGAAAAAGCGGGCACCGGTATTATTCTTGGCGGACCTTACAATTCTGGCATTCTTGCTGGTGGTGATACGTGGAACTATGCACAAGCACCAGCCGATGTTATCTCGAAAGCAAAAGCGATTAGCAACGTGTGCGAGTCACACAACATTCACTTGTCTGCTGCAGCATTGCAGTATCCGCTGGGCTGCCCAATAGTTGCTAGCGTCATACCAGGCGCTCGTTCGCAGATTGAGATGGAACAGAATATTGCTTTTTTCGAGACGCCGATACCGTCATCATTTTGGAGTGACCTTCGCAATGAAAACCTGCTCGATGAGCAGGCTCCATTGCCAAGCTAGTGACACCAATAAATTGCTGCAGTTTGGTTCGACGAACTTAAACTGCGACAATATTGTGCTCAGGCCCGTAGCCAAAGCCGGTGATGTTTTTAGCACCGGCAGTTTCCACGACCAGAATATCATGCTCTCGATAACCACCTGGTCCTGGAACACCTTCAGGCACGGTTAGCATCGGCTCAATTGATACCACCATTCCCGGCTCAAGCACGGTGGTAATGTCTTCACGTAGTTCCAGCCCAGCCTCTCGACCATAGTAATGAGACAACACACCAAACGAATGACCGTAACCAAATGAGCGATATTGCAACAAGTCTCGCTCTTCAAAGAAAGCGTTTATTTCCTGACAGATATCAGCGCAAACCGCACCTGGCTTAATCAACGATAAACCCAGTTCATGGGCGCCTACATTGGCTTCCCATATTTTCAAAGCATGTTTATCGGGTTCGCCTAAAAACAAAGTTCTTTCTAATGCTGTGTAATAGCCCGAGATCATCGGAAATGTATTCAGACTTAATATGTCACCTTGTTGAAGCTGACGAGTAGTGACTGGATTATGTGCGCCATCGGTATTAATGCCTGATTGAAACCAAACCCAACTGTCGCGAATTTCAGAGTCTGGGAAGGCTGTACTGATGGCCAGCTCCATAGCATCTCGGCCAGCCATGGCAACATCAATTTCTCTAGCGCCAACTTTGATAGCGTCAACAATCGCCGCACCGCCGATATCTGCTATACCCGCAGCGGCTGTGATGAGTGTAATTTCTTCAGCAGATTTAACCATGCGCTGCGCCATCGTATCGCCAGCGATATCAATCAATTCAGCATTAAAAAACGTTGCCTGCATTTGTGCATGCATGTCGACTGTAAGATGATCAGCTTCATAGCCCAACCGAGATACTTCACCCAGTACTTGTGTAGCTGCACGCCAATAATTACCACGTTGCCAATCGGTATAAACCAAGTTCTCACCGATGCTTCTGCGCCATGGTTGTGCGCCATCGATGTTAGCGGAAATGGTCGTGCACTGTTCAGCCGTGACGATGCAAGCATAAGGTCGACCAAATGCGCAATATAGAAAGCCGCTGTAGTAGGCGACGCCATGCATTGATGTCAGTAGTACCGCGTCCAAATTTTGCAACGACATAATCGCGCGCAGCCGTGTCAATCTTTTTTGATATTCAGCATCTGTGAAAGGGAGAACTGCCTTGCCGCCTTGTTGGAAGCTGAAGAAGTCGGGTCGATTTGTGTGAGTTTGCATGTGATTAATTCCAGAGTCGATATCGAGCGGAATATATGCAATACCACCCGAATGAAATCCGGGCGTTCAGGAGGAACAGGCCAAAAACTGAGATATAGAACACATCGACGCCATCGACGCTAGCCTGACTTTAGTATAGTTAAACTTATCGACTAGCTGCTAGTGCCGATACAGGATTAAGTCGCGAACAGGCGCGCAAATGGCGAATTTTGAATGATTTGAACGGGATTTACACATCGTTACAATGCTGCACCACCTCACGTGTCGGCACTTGCACCAATAGCGAATAATTTCACGTATAGTACCGATCTTCTGCCAATTTCAACTCGCTCCATGTTATCCAAACAGTTTGGCGCGCTGCATTTTTTTGTTCTTGCAGCACTACTCGCATTTTCAGTCATTGTTGGCTTAGGTGTACTCTTCTTTCTAGATCGAGCTATGCTTGCCCGCACCGCTGCTCAAAGCCAATATTCTGGAATTAATGGCGCGGCTGCTCCACAGAGAAACAATGCCGGTGGGACTAAAATTTTTGAAGTGTCACCTGCGAACAGTAGTAACACGGTATCGGGTACGATCAACAAGAATCTACTGAATGACATAGGCAAGAATCCAGAGCGCGCGAAAGAGGTGCTGCGTAACGCTCCAGCCGGAACGATTCAAAACGCGGTCCAAACTAAAACGGGCAAAGTCGTTAGCACCGACAAAATTGAGAGGGCTCGGCAAAAGGCCTTGTCATCGGATGGGCAACAAAAAATAAACGAAGCACTAAAACGACGCGACGAAATAGACTTTTCCAAAATTCGCGAAAAGTTAGAGCAGTAAGAAAGTTTTTGCAACTCTCTTACTGCGATCACTAGCGCATCATTTCAAACATTCGGCTTGCCGACTGCGCAAAATCATACTTAGGTTGCCAACCCCAATCATCTCTTGCGGTTTTATCAATTAACACATTAGGCCAATTGTCTATGAGTGTTTGCACCGTACTGTTGATTTTAAAGTCATATTGAAAGCCTGGATAACGGTTCAGTATTTCGTCAATAACCATTTGCGTCGTTAAGTGATAAGCATGCAAGTTATAGGCATGAAGAGTGAGTTTCTCGCGCGGAGCATGGGTGTAGTCAACAATGCTACTGATCACATCCTCAAGAAAAATAGTCGACATGCCGCATTGCTCATCAACTGGAAAAGTAAAAGACTCTCCCCTTATAGCAGCCCCAAATGCATGTGATGGAAATGCAGTGACCGCGGTGGTCGGCGCAAACGGCGAAATGACTAAAGGAAAACGCAGAATACGAAAATCAAGACCATGCGTTTGTTTGAAGAATACACCTAATCGTTCTACTGCAACTTTAGTAGCACCGTAAATATTCTCTGGCCATTGTTCAAATGTTTCGGGTAGAGGGTCAACCACTTTACCCCCATAGGATGCGTTGGTACTGGCAAAGAAGAAGCGATTCACTTTGTGCTCAACTGCCAATTGCAACAGGTTAAAAGAGCCAGTTGCGTTGATGTCCCATGCAGCCTGATGGTCAGCCGCGGAGCTACCTGAGAGCAGAGACGCTAGATGATAAATCGTATCAGGCTTGTGCTCAGTAAGCAGGCTTTTCAACGTCTCAACGCTGCGTATGTCGCCGATGACGACAGTCTCGTTGGGATGAGTCTCTGCCGGTTCCGTACCGGGTATATCAAATTTAACCACCCTCACGCCACGCTCAAGCAGTTGATCAGCTACCAACCGCCCCAAATTACCGTTGCCACCGGTCAGTAGCGCTGTTTTTATCTCATTTGCCATCAGTGGTCCTCTCGTTTTCACCAAATGCCCGAAGTGCTTTGGCTTTTATCTTATACTCCTGCATACCGTTTCGTCCGTTTTCAGAGTCGTTTTCGTATGTCTAAGCAATGCATTATCGTAGGCGGAAGCCATGCAGGCGCGCAAGTGGCAATTTCGCTCAGACAGGAGGGTTGGGAAGACAATATTCTGGTGATCTCAAACGAATCCTATTTGCCTTATCACCGCCCACCACTGTCCAAAGGCTTTGTCTCTGGCGATAAAACACTCGACGACATTCTGCTACGCCCAGCCACCTACTTCGAAAAGCATAACGTTAAGTTTGCATTAAACACCAATGTTGACTCCATCAATCGCGAATTGAAACAGATTCAAACCAGTGATGGCGAAACAAGGAATTATTCTAAGCTTGCTCTAACGACTGGCGCTCGCGTGAGAAAGATCGCAATTCCAGGCAGCGACTTACAAGGCATACATTACTTACGCAGTGCAGCGGATGCACAAGCTATTCAGGCAGATGCAATCACAGCGAAGCATGCCGTCATTGTTGGCGGCGGATATATTGGGTTAGAGCTTGCCGCCTCGTTTAGAAAAGCTGGAATGAATGTAACGGTACTAGAGATGGCACCACGCGTTCTTGCACGAGTAGCCGCTCCAGAAGTTGCTGACTTCTACACAAGGGTTCACCGTGAGGAAGGCGTATCGATCGTAACTGAAGCTAGCGCCGAATCATTTGCAGGCAAACAACGAGTTGAAGCGGTTCAGGCAACCGATGGAAAAAACTATCCTGCAGATATCGTCATCATTGGTGTCGGTGTCATACCTAATACTGAATTAGCAAGCGATGCAGGCTTGCATGTTGACAACGGAATAGTGGTCAATGAGTTTGCACAAACTTCTGACCCCAACATTGTTGCCGCTGGTGATTGCACTTATCATCCAAACGCTCTACTTGGGAGACGCCTTCGATTAGAGTCCGTACCCAATGCGACAGAACAAGGTAAAACAGCAGCAGCCAGTCTATGTGGCAACCAAAAACCCTACTCATCATTACCGTGGTTTTGGTCTGATCAATTTGATTTGAAACTTCAGATTGCAGGTTTTAATGAAGGCTATGATCAAGTGGTCTTGCGCGGTGACTCCACAAGCTCGCGTAGCATGGCGGCGTTTTACTTGAAAGAAAATAAGGTAATAGCAGTAGACTGCATAAATCGCGCGCAAGAATTTGCAGTGGTTAAAAAAGCTTTAACAAAAGGCTTGGCTATACGAATTGAAGATTTAGCCGATGAATCCATTAAGCCGAAAGACCTGTTAGTGACAGCTTAGCTAGTTCAGGCCCGTATTTCGCCCAGCATAAGCATCTACAGAAATAGACGCATTAGTTATTGACCACAGAGTTTCACACCCCCACAGGGGTGCTAAACATGTCTATATTAACGCTTAGTTATTCAGAGCGCCGCCAGCAATCCAGTCTCTTACTATTTGATTGCGTTCAGTTCCATAAGACATTGCTCGGCCCCGAATCCCTTCAGTTCCTTCCATTTTTTGTAACAGATAGCTGTTATCAGGATCAAAGGGAATAACCAACAGAGCACCTTCCTGCTGTTTACTAGGTTGGTTTAACAGTTCAGCGTACGAATTAGTCGGCGTAAGATCTAACCCAGCGCTTGGAGAGTAGTCATCATGACACCCATCGCAGCGATCAAACACGTCGTCCTGAACCGCGCTGTAGAGAGGCGCCACTACAAGATTACTCACCAACGGGTCGAACCCCTGACTCAATTCATCAAGGTTGCTGTCACCATCGCTATCATCATCCCATCGATCTGTATCGAACAGCCCCGCTGTGATTTCAATCGTTTCCGTCGCGTTGGTTCCAGTTCGTAAGACTGTCTCATAGCTACCGAGAGTGATTTCCCCATTCCGATCATTAAAAGTGACTTCTAATGGATTTTCTGTATCCGTAGGGAAATCATCAGAAACCGCCCAGGACTCATCAACCACCCACCCGGCTGTTAAATCTCTATCACCCCAGACAACCCGAATTTGTAGCTCATTAGACATATAGGCAGGCACGGTAATATTAAAACTTACCCTCGTATTTGTGGGTATAACTGCTTCAACTACAGCAGGTTTTGTTGGTATCACACGCTCTGGCGGGTAGGAATTACGAACAAGATAAATTACGTTGTTGCGCTTGTTCATTAAGTACATTTCGCCGAATGCACCTTGCCCAATACGAATATCAACACGGCCACTACCATCATAACTGCCAGTCGATTGCAACACCGTTGGCATGTTGTTTGGAAGTGAGCTTGTGTTGGCGTTGTTGTCATGATCAAACAAGATGCTCGATTCATACGTTTGCGCCATCGTCAATTGAGTGGGCTCACCGACCGTCTGACTAGCAAGAATACTATTCACTGAAGAATGGTACAGACGCCCTGAACTCGGAAAGTCGACATAGAAAAATTCACCATCCAGCGCTGAGCCGTTGTTCGATGTAAAACCACCTCCCAGTGACTGGCCAACAAAGTTAGCGCCTGAGGCTCCTGTGTGTCCAACTTGCGCCACAGGATACGTAAGCCCATTGGCCTCATCATTCAAAGCCAATGCCGCTACTCCGGTCGCAAGTGCGCCCGATGGCAAACGCACAAAAGCCCCTTCACGCTTTGACCAACCGTAGTTAGCACCCTTATTAATGAGATTAACTTCTTCAATATTATCGTGCCCAGCTTCCGTCACTAATAACTTTCCATTAGGCAAGAACGCTAGATGATGTGGATTGCGATGGCCCAGTGAGTACACTTCATCTGGTAGGTTAGCGTTACCTACAAACGGGTTGCCAGCTGGAATACTGTAATTATTCGAACCGCTGGCTAATGGGTTAATGCGTAGAATTTTCCCCAGCGCATCGTTACCTTCCCCACCCGCTTCAGAATTTCCTTCAGCGCTGCCATCACCGTGCGCAATGTATAGCAGACCATGATCTTCCTGACCGCTTTGCGCATAAGGATTGAAGGCAATCTGTTTAATCGGATGATCGTACTCAGGAATTCCAACGCGAAACAATTCACGGTAACTATCAGTATCAACTTCGAATGTTGCGGGATTGGCTGTCCATTCAACCACGACACTGTCTGCCGTCACTGCAGAATTATCTGAGAGGTAGTTGAAGTTAGATGCATTGGCCGGTCGGTCTTGTAACATTGACACATAGAACTTGCCATTACTGCTGAAGTCGGGATGAAATGCAAAGCCTCTTACCCCACCGTGCCACGGATTATCGATATTCACCCTACGTCCGGTTGAGTTCAGTGTTGCACCTGCAACATCGAACCAGAACTTAACTTTACGACCGGTTATTTCATAAATCCGACCATCATGTTCACTCGAGACAAACAACCGCTCGCCTGTAAATTCCATATCGTTCCAGCGGGCAGGTTTGCCACTTGATGTTGGCGGCATTTCTACAAAAGCCATAACATCAAGTTCGACTGTTGAAGCAATCGGTGCAAACGGCCAGGTTACCTGATTGGATGAATCGACGAGTGGCATGTCCCCACTAGCAGTTGTGGTAATGACACCACCATTGGTAATTTCGTTAGACGGTTGCTGATTGTTGGCAGGTGTCTGAGTGTTATTGTTAGAATTCTGTTCGGTTGGTGAACCGTTTGACGCTGCTCCCTCACTCTCAGTTACAGCAGAGGTACCCGAGGAACCGCTACAAGATGCCAATAACAACACGGTAAGACACGAATACAGTGGTAGATGCAGTCGATCGAATTTCATATTAAGTCCATTAACCATTGGAATGGCAGTAGCGAATGAAAACGTCCCGACCGACTTTATGTTTACCAATAACTGATTGATGGTTCGTCGTCGATTCCGTCAAAACGTATACGAGTCTCAATATAGAGCAAAGTGCCGTCAACCACTGTTAATAAGTTCACGCTGAACATGGTAAAAGTACCCAAGTGCTTGTCTTATTCTATTTTTTGAGCATCACAAGTACCTCTAATACATGAAGAGGCAAACAAGTGTATACGTGGCGGGTAAACTGTGTGGCGAAGCCTTTTAGACTAGGCTGATGGCCATCGAGTAAAAACAATCGCTCTTACTCTGTAAAGATACCCAGTGTCACAATTTCCCCATCTTGCTCTTCCAGATATAGCTTTTCCAAATACTCGTCTTCAGAGTTTGTGCAAGTTAATTTACAGATGACCAGTACTATGTCTGTCTTTCGGATGACCCCAAGGAATTCAAACTCATCTGCGAAAGAAGTCAGGTATTCGTTTTCTTCCCATTGTGCCTCGACATCTGCTTTTGCCTCAGCACTGGATGCATCTTCGCTGGCCATATACTTTGAAAACAACGCCCAGTCTTTATTCCTGGAACCAACAATCACGTCTTTCAAGATAGGCGCAACTGCCGTGTTTATTTGGGAATCTGACATTTCTAAAAGCTTCATACTTAACTCCAATCTATAATTAGTGTGAGATAGTTTTTTCGCTGATGAACCAATTTTACAACAGACCAATTTAATTCAAGGTCTCTGGCATCTCCTTGAATTAGTCCACTGGGCTTTCGACTAGGTTGCATTTTATTTAGAACCAATCGCTTGTTCCAAGCTAATTTCTGACTTACATTACTCACTGCAGACTTTCGTCAAAAGTTACTAATGAACATTTAAGCTCTGGCAAATAGTATTCGGACTTATTCTTATATTCATCGGAAACCTAACGCTGGGTTGGCAGATAGTTTGGATACTCGACTCAGGACGATTTCTGGTTCTTGGCGCATTCTCTTCATTTTTCATCGTTGTTGGTATCGCGTCATTTTTCGTCAAACTATCAGAGTCTCAAATAGAGGAACCGGACGGCAATAAGAAAAACAAGCCGTTCAAAAAAATGCCCAAAGGAATTAAAATTACCGTGATAGTAGCCCTGATGGCAGGAGTCGTTCAGTTGAGTATATTTCAGTTTGTGCCTTTACGAAATTTCTACTAAAACTCAACCCAACCATCCACGGACAAACAACAACATCACAGCAAAACAATACATTATCGCAACGAAAGGCCAATTTTGCACAGCACCACGCCAAGCGACGATACCATAACGGCCTTGCATGATGAGATTGGTGCCCGACAATGGACTGGCCTGCGTACCCAATGCCCAACTGAACAAGTAAGTTAAGCCTAACAACTCTGGATCTGGTGTAGATACCAGAATGAGCGGTGTTACAGCGGCTATTTGTATTACTGGATGAATACCCATTGCTGAAACGATGATCATCACAGCTAACAAAACCGATGCACTGCTACTAGTAAACTCACCGACCGGTGCACTAAGAGACCCTGCCTGCACCATAGCTTGTAGGCCAGATGCAAGAATGCCTGCTGAAATAAATAACTGCAGCTCATTTAATGCCCTGGGAAGATCGGTGGTAACAAACGAACTGAACCTTTGCGCGGTAAAACTTGCACCTTGACGGTATAACAATAACGTCGCAGTCAAAACAATAGACGACAGCGCAATGATGGTTAGTACAGGAATGCTTGGAAACACCAGGCTCGATAGAAACACCATTAACGTTAGAACAAAGGGTACAAATAAACTTTCTAAGCGTATAGGGTAACCATAAAATGCATCCATTTTTTTCGGATGAAACCACAGCGCGTTTAGATAAAGTACAACAACGGATGCGATAGTTAATGGCAACCCGCTTGCCATAACACTCAACATATCAAAATCACCAACGGCTGTTAGCGCTACAGCCATGCAAGCAAAAAACGGGGAATACGCGGCACAGGCTGAATAGGCACGTACTAAGGTACCAGCGGTAAAGTAGTCCATCGAACGGTTTAACGTGAGACGATCGGATATCAGTATCGGTGCCGAAATATTGATAACCGAACCAAACAGCGTCACACTCATTAAAGTTTGCGCGAAGGCTTTTCGACCGATGGGTAGTTTTTCTATTTCGGTGGCGCGTTTCTCTGAGTCCTTTGCAATAATTAGTCGCAATAAGCCAACCGACAACACCATGCTCAACAGTCCGGTATTCTGCGAAAGTATGCCAGACCAATTTACCTGGGCACCGCGACTGACTCCAACAAAAAACAAGACAACACCTAAGCTCACTAGTATGCCAAGTTGAATTCTTTGTGCGGTGTTTGTGTCAGGAAGCAGTAGGACGGCCGCAGCAAAACCAAACAAACCACTAGGCCAAAAATTTCTAAATGAGTCTATTGATGGATTAAGCCCCGCATACACGGCTGATAAAACCATGAGCGCCATCAGCGCACCACTTATGGCTTTACGCTGTTGCAATACGGCGGTGAGCTTGATAGGGGTGCTCAGGAGAAATTGGGTTTGCGCTTTTCAACAAACGCCAACATCCCTTCTTGTTGGTCATGTGAACCAAACAAGGAGTAGAACGCTCGACGCTCCATGCTAATGCCTTGTTGTAGCGGCATGTTTTGTCCCGCGTTAATGCTTTCTTTAATGAGCGCAACAGCTGGTTTGGAGTGTGCTGCAATTTTTGCTGCTACTTTTTTCGCTTCAGGCAACAACTGCGGCAAGGGTAAAACGCGAGAGACCAACCCACTACGCTCGGCCTCAGCGGCATCCATCATACGACCGGTTAAACACATCTCCATCGCCTTTGGCTTCCCAATGGCTTGCATCAATCGCTGAGTACCACCCAAGCCTGGCATGGTGCCAATTTTGACTTCCGGTTGACCAAACTGCGCATTGTCGGCAGCTAATATGAAATCGCACATCATGGCTATTTCACAGCCACCGCCTAACGCATAGCCTGCAACAGCTGCAATGGTGGGCTTACGACATTGTGCAATTCGGTCCCAACCACCAAGAAACTGCTCGGCCATGGTGTCGAGATACTGCTTATCGACCATCTCTTTTATATCAGCACCAGCTGCAAATGCTTTGTCGCTTCCGGTTAAGACAATGGCAGCGACGCTATCATCTGCTTCAAAGACAGTTAATGCATCGACAACATCGTGCATTAACTGCTCTGACAATGCGTTTAAAGCATCGGGCCGGTTAAGCGTAATAATGCCAACGCCTTGCTCTATTTCACTGATAATAGTGGCATAGCTCATAATACCGGCTTACAACTGGTCGACCGCTACCGATATGGTGCTTTCAGCACTTTCAGTAATGATCGTTTTACCTGACTCAACCAATGGCAACATTCGCTCCGCGTAGTAGCGTGCAAGCATAATTTTGGTATCAAGAAACGCAACATCTGCATCGGCTTCACCTTTCATTTTATCCGCCGCAACTGCACCTCGTGCAATCATCCAACCACCTGCTAAGCGTCCCATCAGCATCAAAAATTCAACTGAAGTTGCCGAAGGCATCGTTGCATCGTTTTGCCCTAGCATCCATTTACCAGCGTCTTCTGCAGAACTCATAGCAACCTTAAAACGTTTAGCGATGGCTTTTAAGTTTGTGTTATCCGCCTTCTCTAGTTCACCTAAAGTTGTCGTCATATCAGCAAGCAACTCCATAAGTCCTTGACCACCATCGCGTGCTGTTTTACGACCAATAAGATCGTTTGCTTGAATGGCAGTAGTACCTTCATAGATAGGCGCTATGCGTGCATCTCGTAAATGTTGCGCAGCACCGGTCTCTTCGATAAACCCCATACCGCCATGCACTTGAATACCCAAAGAACAGAGTTCAACACCTAGCTCGGTAGACCAGCCTTTTACCAATGGGGTTAACAATTCACCGCGACGTTTGCAACGCGTACGCATTTCTTCATCAGGATGTTTTTCAGCAATATCGAATGCAGCAGCACATTCCAGCGCTAGTCCACGCATCGCTTCAATGCTTGATCGCATGGTCATAAGAATACGGCGTACATCAGGATGGTTGACGATGCCTTGATCGTCTTCACCTTTGCCGAGCAACGTTTTACCTTGCTTGCGATCTTTGGCGTAGGACAACGCTTGTTGGTAGGCGCGTTCGGCGATGCCGTATCCTTCAACACCAACCGCGTGGCGAGCTTGATTCATCATAGTGAACATGTACATCAAACCATGATGTTCTTTACCCACAATATAACCAATGGCGCCAACATTATCGCCATAGGCCATAACGCAAGTTGGGCTGCCATGAATGCCAAGCTTGTGCTCGATTGATACACATTTTAGATCGTTGTGCTCACCAAGCGAACCATCATCATTCACTAAAAATTTCGGCACTACAAACAATGAAATACCTTTCACACCTTCAGGTGCATCTGGGAGTCGTGCTAATACCAAATGAACGATATTTTCGGTTAAGTCTTGCTCACCGTAAGTGATATAGATTTTTGTACCTTTAATCAGGTAATGATCACCAGATGGTTCAGCCGTGGTTCGAATTGCAGCCAGATCAGTTCCAGCCTGTGGCTCAGTCAAGTTCATGGTGCCAGACCAACTGCCTTCAACCATCTTTGGCAAATAACGCGCTTTCATATCGTCAGTTGCATGATGATATATAGCATCAACCGCACCTTGGGTTAACAGCGGGCATAAGCCAAACGCCATGTTCGCGCTGTGCCACATCTCTTGAACCGCAGATGACACACACATAGGCAGACCTTGACCACCAAACTCAGTTGGAAATGCAAGCGCACCCCACCCTGCTTCAACAAATTGGCTATACGCCTCTTTCCAGCCATCAGGAGTGGTAACCCCTTCTTCGCTCCAACTAGAACCCTGTTTGTCACCAACGGCGTTCAGGGGTGCAAGAACCTCACCCGTAAAACGCGCAGACTCTTCTAGAATGGCGCCAACTAAATCTTCTGTGGCATCCTCAAACCCTTCCAGTTTGGCGATCTCTTCTAGGCCGATGACTTTGTTCAGCACAAATTCGATATCTTTTACTGGCGCTGTGTATGTCATGTTTTTATATCCTCAAAATTGGTGAAGCGAGATTGGCTAACCGAGAAAACAACGGATACCGCTTAAAGTGTGGTGTATAGATCTATTTGAATCACCCGGCTTACAGACCAACAGCCGGGGATTCTATATCGGTGCTTATTACCGGAACAGCAAATTAAGAGTCTAGCGCCTTACTTAGTTCTGGCAACGCATCAAACAAATCTGCAACCAAACCATAGTCTGCGACTTGAAAAATGGGCGCCTCTTCATCTTTGTTAATAGCAACAATAACTTTACTGTCTTTCATACCAGCAAGATGCTGAATAGCGCCTGAGATACCAACAGCAATGTATAGGTTAGGTGCCACCACTTTTCCGGTTTGGCCAACTTGGTATTCGTTTGGAACAAAGCCTGCGTCAACCGCGGCACGTGATGCACCAACTGCCGCATTGAGCTTGGCTGCGATCTCATCGATCATGACAAAATTTTCGCCACTTTGCATACCACGGCCACCCGATACAACAATGTCGGCACTGGTGAGCTCAGGTCGGTCTGATTTTGATAGTTCTTGACCAACAAAACTAACGAGATCACTTGCCGCAACTGCCGCTACACTTTCAACTGCCGCATTGCCACCCTCTTCTGCTGCTGGGTCGAATGCGGTGGTTCGAACGCCTATCACTTTCACTTTATCAGTGCTTTTGACAGTGGCCATTGCGTTCCCTGCATAGATTGGACGTATAAACGTATCCTCAGAAACCACATCAGTGATATCAGAAATACCCGACACATCTAACAGCGCCGCAACACGTGGCATAACATTTTTGCCCGCAGCCGTTGCTGCAAATAAAATGTGCGAGTAGCTATCGGCAAGGCTTACGACCAATGCTGATAAGTTCTCAGCCAACTCATGCTCGTAGGCAGCATCGTCACAATGTAATACTTTTACAACGCCATCAATTTTTGCCGCAGCCTCGGCAACGGCTGATGCATTGTGGCCTGCAACTAACAAACTAATATCGCCACCAATGGTTTTCGCTGCTGCCACTACGTTCATGGTTGCTGGACGTAGCGCACCGGCTTCATGTTCTGCAAGAATTAATATACTCATAATTTATTCTCTTTTTTATCCGGTTGATTAAATGACTTTGGCTTCGTTACGTAGCTTGTCTACAAGCTCGGCAACACTACCAACAATAACGCCTGCTTCACGCTGTGGCGGCTCATTAACTTCAACAACCGATAAACCACTGCTGACATCGACCCCGGTGTCGGCAACTGGAATAATTTCTAGTGGTTTCTTTTTGGCTTTCATAATGTTCGGCAACTTCGCATACCGTGGCTCGTTAAGACGCAAATCGGTTGAGATAACGGCAGGACTTTTCACGCGAATCGTCTCCAACCCAGCATCCACTTCGCGAGTAACATTCAAGTGATCTCCATCCACTTCCACTTTTGATGCAAAGGTGGCCTGAGACATACCGGTTAAGGCTGACAACATTTGAGCTGTCTGGTTGCTATCGTCGTCGATCGCTTGCTTACCGAGCAACACCATGCCTGGAGATTCTTTCTCGACAACGTGCTTGAACAATTTGGCGATGGCCAGAGGTTCAAGAAGTTCATCCGTTTCGATTAAGATGCCGCGATCAGCGCCCATGGCCAAACCAGTACGAATGGTTTCCTGGCTCTGTGTGCCACCGATAGAAAGCACGATAACTTCCTCGGCATGCCCTGCCTCTTTAAGCCGAAGAGCTTCTTCGACCGCGATTTCGTCGAATGGATTCATCGACATTTTTACATTGGCGAGTTCAATACCTGACTTATCAGCTTTGACTCGAGCCTTGACGTTATAGTCGAGTACGCGTTTGACGCCTACAAGAATTTTCATGGTCGATCCTCGAACGAGATGGGTTAAAACGGCGATTTTACCTGTTTTTGGCCGGTTACGGCGAGGCACCGGCAAGCGAATTGACGTGTGCAACGCGCTTGTCGTCGTAACTAACCAAAAGGGCAGAATTCAGCCGATATTCAATGCAAGTGAAAGACCGTAAGAGGCTGAGGTAGGCTCAGTCACCGCTCGTTTTCAGGTCTACAACAGGTTATACGCCGATATCCTCATTCCAGAGCTCTGGCTTGTCTCGAATAAAGGCTTCCATTAGGCCAATGCACTCCGCGTTGTCGAGTACTTCAACCGTAACACCACGGCTATTTACATAGCTCTCAGGGCCTTGGAATGTACGATTTTCACCCACTACAATATGTTTGATACCGTAAAGCAGTGCCGCTCCGCTGCACATATCGCACGGTGACAGCGTTGAGTACAAAATAGCGCGTTGATAGTCTTTCGCAGGCAGTCGCCCCGTATTCTCCAAACAATCCATTTCTGCATGACGTATGGAGCTACCCCGCTGGACGCGTTGGTTGTGGCCTCGGCCAATAATTTTGCCATCGAGCACCAAAACAGAACCTATGGGTATACCACCCGATGCCAAGCCTTTTTTGGCTTCATCGATTGCCGCTGTCATAAATTCGCTATGATCGCCCATGTAAATACTCCTGCTGTGTCGTCGAGACCCTACTCTAACTGAATCTGGCCATTCACACTGACCGTCACTTGGCTGGTTCCAGCTTCGATGGCAGGTGCCGACGCTACTGACATAGTTGCAGATTCGCCCCGATAGTTATCATTTCGAGCACGCATTCCACCACGATCATTCGTGTTGATCGACAAGTTCATCACACGGTATGCAGGCGCGCCCATATTGGTTTGCACCAACAATGCTCGCGCTTTAAATGCAGACAGTGCCGAGTTCATCAGCTGGTCCTCAGCCTTTTTACGGGTTGCAGGCTTAGCGCTTAAGCGCATACCTTGCACTTGCAATCGCTCTTGCAATACTTGTATGGCTTTGGCAGCTTGCTCAAAATTATCGGTCTCAAGCCTTATGGACTGGCTAGCCACCCAACCTTTAATGCGTGAGCCGTTGCGCTCATATTGTGGATGAGTTTGGTAGTCGAGTGTGCGAGTGTCGATGCTGGTGAATGGCTTTAGTTTCGACACCGCCCAACCCATATTGGCGTTGATTTGATTGGCAATCTCTGCAGCATCACTGCCAGTGGCTTGGGCAACCATCGTTACCGTCATTAAATCATTGGGTACTTCGATCTCAGCACTGGCACTAAGTTGGTAGACGTCGTATTGCGGCTCGTGCGAGTGGGAGTCTTGTGCACGAGCCGAAGCATTTAGAAAAAATGCTAAACAGACACAAAAAAATAGTCGCCCAAAAATACGTTGGCTTGTCGTGGGTACAAACGCCAAGCGCGAATCGCTTTGCAGTGTTTTCATCGAGACTACCTCTTTTATATTTTACTTTCTGGTTTGCATGGTCTGCAGTTGATCATCTGAGTTCTTAGATCTGTTTTGGCGCAGAATTGCTTTAGGCTGCAACCATTCTGCCAAGCTTGATCGCCGGCAGAATGAGCCAAATAAAAGAGTGTTACTTCTCTAATATAGCCGTAACACCCATGCCGCCAGCAGTACAAACTGAGATCAGTCCCCGCCCTCCGCCGTTCTCATCAAGTATTTTTGCCAACGTGCCTGTGACACGTGCACCGGTTGCAGCAAAAGGATGTCCGACCGCTAATGAGCTTCCATTAACATTCAGCTTGCTTCGATCAATGCTACCCATCGCCGTATCACGGCCCAATTCGTTCTTGCAATATTCCGAGTCTTCCCAAGCCTTTAAGGTACACAGCACTTGGGCTGCAAACGCTTCATGAATTTCGTAGAAATCAAAGTCTTGCAAAGTCAGGTTAGCTCGTTTGAGCATGTCACTCACCGCCAATGTTGGTGCCATCAATAAACCAGCTCCGCCAACAAAGTCGACCGCAGCGGTTTGCGTGTAAGTGATGTACGCAAGTATGGGCAAACCACGTTCCTTAGCCCACTCTTCACTGGCCAGCAAAAGGCCCGCCGAGCCATCTGTTAGCGGTGTGCTGTTACCAGCGGTTAACGTGCCTTTATCACCTTTCTCATAAACCTTACGCAATCCAGACAAAGCCTCAACGCTGGTGTCTGGCCGCATATTGTTATCGCGCAAAACACCTTCACATGGCACTAACAAGTCATCATAAAAGCCACGCTGGTAAGCAGCAGCCGCATTCAGATGACTTGTAACCGCCAGCTCGTCTTGATCTTCACGGGTAATACCCCATTCTTGCGCCATCAGCTCGCAATGCTGACCCATGCTCATTAAGGTACGCGGCTCATTGACTGACGGAGGGTTTGGTTTTAATTCTTTCGGGCTAAAACCTTTGAACAACGCTAGCTTCGATTTTATATCTCGCGCTTTCCCAAGCTTCACCAATCGAGTGGCAAACTTTTTACTAAACGAAATGGGCACATCGCTAACGGTGTCACTGCCTGCGGCAATAGCGCTATCGATTTGACCAGAGGCGATTTTTGCCGCTGCAATTGCTGCCGCCTGCAAACTCGTACCACAAGCTTGTTGCATCGTTAATGCTGGAGTACGTGGAGAAAGTTTTGTGCTTAACACAGCTTCTCTTGCAAGATTCCAGTCTTTCGGGTGTGAAATAACCGCCCCTGCATTCACTTCACCCAGTTGTTCGTCTTGCAGATTGTATTTATCGACTATACCGTTGAGCACAGTCGATAACATTTTTAAGTTAGATATGTCGGCATACGATGAGCCGCTTCTACAAAATGGAATTCGTAGACCGCCAACAACAACGACAGGACGTAGAGTTTGATTAGACATGGGCTTTTTCCTGTTTGTTCTTGTTAGCTAAATAATTCATTGGGCCACCGGTGAACGGCGCAAAACCAGTACCAAAGATGATACCTGCATCGAGTAAGTCGTCATCTTCAACAATGCCTTCGGCAGACACTGCCTTGCATTCGTCAAGAAACGGCTTCATCAAACGCTTAGCGAGTTGATCACCATAGGCATTATCGACAGCCGCAGGTTTTCGATCGGCTCGGCCCTTACTCCAAGTATAAAACCCTTCGCCCGTTTTCTTACCCAGCTTCTTGTCGTCGATCATGTTTTGCAACAATTTACGATGCGCTTCAACATCACCTTTAGCAAGCGTTTTGGCCACGTTCATACAGACATCCAGACCAACCACATCGGCAAGTTCAATAGGGCCCATAGGCATGCCAAATCGAATCGCTGCAGCATCAATAATTTCTTTATCGATACCCTCAAGATTCATGCTGATCGCCTCCATAAGATAAGGTGCTAACACGCGATTAACCAAGAACCCTGGCGAGCTTTTAGTACGCAGCGGAAAACGATTTATCTGCGAGCAAAATGCCGCACCTTTCATGGTCCAACTCTCTGCTGTTTGCTCACCATGAACAATTTCAACCAATGGCATTTTTGCTACCGGATTAAAAAAGTGCAAACCAATAAGACGTTCCGGATTTTTAAGGTCACGGCTCAGTTCTTCAAGCGGTAATGCAGACGTATTGGTTGCCAGCACGGCATGCTCAGCCATACGCGGCTCAATGGACGCATACAACTCGCGTTTTGCATCGGCATTTTCATAGATAGCTTCGATAATGACATCGGCACGCTCAACACCAGCTGCGTCCACATCCGGTATAAGACGAGCCATCGCGGCACTGATGGCCGGTTTCTTTTTCAGACGGCGCGTGAATAATTTTTTCGCCCTTTTAAGTGCCGGCTCAATGTACTTCAGTTCACGGTCTTGTAAAGTCACTTCCATACCTTGCACAACACACCATGCAGCAATATCACCACCCATAACACCAGCGCCGATAACATGCACGCGTCGTACTTTGAAATCTTCTGCCTTGCCCAGCTCTTTCATGCGCTCCGTTAGAAAGAAAATACGTCGCAGATTGGTTGCTGTTTCTCCAACCATGAGTTCACCCACTTCGCGAGCTTCACCTTCAAACATGCTCAACCGATTATCGCGGTGCTTTTCCCAAAGATCGATAAGCGCAAAAGGTGCTGGGTAGTGATCTGGACTGGCTTTTTCAGCTGTCTTCTTTCGCAGCATAGCTGCAATGGCTTTACGCGCTGGCTGACGATTAGTTAAAGCTGCAACACGCCCTGGTCCACGGCTTTTGCGTTTCTTTAGAATGGCGCGACGTGCAGCCCAGCGTAATGAACCAAATTCACTCACCAATTCATCAATGATGCCCATGCCACGTGCGGCAGGTGCGCGAAGCATGCGGCCGGTTAACATAAGCTCCATACCTTTGAGACCACCTACTTTTTCAGTAAGACGAGTTGTGCCACCTAGCCCCGGGAAAATGCCCAGCTTAACTTCAGGTAAGCCGATCCGGGTCTCTGCGGTGTTTAAAGCGATGATGTAATCACAAGCCAATGCCATTTCGAGCCCGCCGCCTAGGCAGAAACCATGGATTGCGGCAACAGTTGGGCAGTGCAAATTTTCTAGCCGCGCAAACACCGCATGGCCGTCACGGATTTTCGCACTGGCATCCGCAGCAGATTTAAAATTACTGAACTCTCGAATGTCTGCACCAACGACAAAACTGTCAGGCTTGCCAGACTGAATAACCACTCCAGCAATGTCTGCATTCTCAGCAAATTCCATTAATGCATCGAGTTCACCAAGAACAGCTTCACCTAGCGAGTTGGTGCTCTCACCTTTTCGATCGATGGTAAGCCATAGAATATCGCTAGCATCTTGTGTTGCGTGCCAGTGTTCGAATTGCTGATTATCCAATGTGCTCATGTTTATCCGCTGTGTAATTAGTGCGTTGTGGTCTCAATCATCCCTATGGTAACAACTCGCTGACTCACGAATTTATACAAATGATTAAAATGTCAGGTTTGATGATACATAGGCCTGAGCACGCTGACGATCAGCATCCCAGGCAACATCGACTCTTAAATCTGTGTTGGAAAGCGTCAATATTTTCCAACGCAAGCCGATGCCTCCACGCATACGCAGTTTAAGCAAATCGACCTTCTTTCGGTTGTAAACATTTCCTACGTCGGCAAAGACAACCCAACGCCATTGAGGGTAGTCGAACCAGGCCTGCAAATATTCAACATTTATTAGCGCCATAACGTCGCCACTGGTCGTTCCACCTTTCATACCACGCAACAGCTCGCCACCACCAATGCTGTAACTGCTTTCGCCGAATGCGGCACCATCACTGATACCAAGTCGGCCGCGTACATTGACATTGCGAACACCTCTGGCCAATGGCACATAGGCTGCAGCATAGACATCAGCGCGAGTGTAGCTAAAATCAGAACCAGTACGGTCGTTCGCAAAACTTAACAATCCACCAATTACTGTGCCGCGGCGGCGAAAAAGATCTTGATGTAACTGTTTGTTTTCAGCCCCAACCATTGCGATCATGTCGGTACCGCCGCCATACGGGCCCGCATCCCCACTCAGAACATCAAGCACGCGCTCCCGAAATCGAAAACCAAAGAAGTATCGCATTCCTTGCACACCTCGCGACTTGTTCAACCAACGAGTAGCCAAAACGCCCAGCATTTTAGTCTCAGACTGTGCGGTACCAAATTCAGTTCCATTCAGCTCCAAATTAAGCGTACGACGATCACTTGCAAGCTCAACCGCAATACCATAATTGCTGCCAAAAAATCGAGGAATATTATAATCCAAACTATGCACAAAACCACCAGGACCGTCACCGTCATCTTCCTTGCGAGTTTCCGACGTGATGCGCACTTGGTGCATGCGGCCAAGAAAATTATCAAACCGTAACTGCGCACCTGCACGAAGCTCTGCATCGGATGTACGGGTGAATCGTGGGATAGCCAAAAAATAGAGTTTCTCTTTGACGGTAAAACGCAAGCGCAAACCATCATCTACCAAAGCCAGATCAGCTAAAACGGTTGAGAACAAACCCAAATCCATGATGCTTTGGGTGCTGTCGACGATAAGATCAATAGAACAGAGTTTATCTATTTGCTGCTCGATTTCTCGAAGTAGGACTTGGGGTTTGGTCACTCGATTGCCAGAAAACACGATTGAATCGACCGGCCTATCGCAGAAGTCTTCACCGGGTATTGCATCAGCCGACACGGCTATTCCTGCCCAGAATATACAGGCGAACAAAGCTAAAATTTTAAGCTGCGTTTGGATAAAAGCACTCACCGGTCAGGCAAACAATCAGCGGCGCATGTCATCGCGCCTATCTGACTAGCATAGAAAGTATCGTGCCTAATCGACAATGAAACTCAAGCTTTGCAGGCTGTTTTGGCGGGTATTTACAGAGCGGGCAACGCGTTGGAATTAGCCGCAGTGTCTTCTGGCTCCCGATAATGCCCAATGGCGGTTTTGAGCTCCCCCGGAATTGATTCCACTGCCACCGGCTTGACGCTGCCTGCCGACCGATATTGCTGCTCATCCAAAGCAATAAAAAGCTGTTCCAGTGGTTGATGCTGCAACCGCTTAGCCACGTCGCCAATATGGTTCGGTGGGTTTTCAGGCCACACCATGGCACCCCATGCTAATACCTGCTGTGCAATTTTTGACACATCACCTGACTCACAAGCCGCTTTGATCGGTTCCAGCGAAGCTTTTGAACCGGCACGACGACGAAATCGATCAAAATCAGACTCGCTATTAGACAACGCCGCCGATGCATTACCGTTGGCAGACCTGGCCTTTGAACGCCACCAGTACCACAACCCGAGCAAGCTTAGAATCCACCCACTGAGCAAGCCTATTGCAATCGCTCTCCAGCGACGGCCTTGTGATGCCACCTGACTTACCAGCGCGTTGACCATTTCATCCGGTACAACATTTTCGTTCTGCGTGTTTCGCATCGTTTCAGGCACAATTTTTTTTGCTGGCTCCAGTAAAGCATCCGAGTCGTCTGTACTGCTCGCAACGCTACCCTGCTCAACCCCGGTTGCAGAACCGGCAGGCGCACCACTCGCCTCATCTGAATTGGCAACAACCGGATTAGTTACCGTTAACGTTTCGCTTGGCAAGATCGCCACTCGAGCCTCCCCAGTTTTAGTATCAAACCAATCAACCCTTACTTCCGGTAAGACAAGCTCACCTGCCACTTGAGGAATGACCGCCCAAGTATTGGTTTGCTGTGATAACAGACCATTTTCACCAGAGCTGGTTGCAACCGTCGGCGAATCTGCATAGATACTAAAATTTTCAACTTCTGGCACATCAATTTGTGGCAACTGAGAATCCACCACGCCTTGTGCCATTAAATGAATGGTTCGGGTAACCGGTTGATCAACAACAAGCGCGTCGATGGGTGCTGTCCATTCACTTTGCAACCTAACTTCTTTTGCTGGTAGCCACCAACTTCCATCTAATCCGTCAGGGCGTGGGCGAACGTTAAGTTCCACGCTGTTAGCTCGTCGAGTTAACGACCTAGTACGGGTACGTGTGTTGGGCACCTGATTTCTATTGACTGGCACAACCGCTTTTAAAACGATAGAAGGAATCTCTAATTTGCCGCTGCGCTGCGGAAATACTGAGTAACGTATTTCGCTTACAGTGTAATCCCGACCGTTTACGGTTTCTTTATAATTCCGCTCTTCACCGAGTTGCGTCATGATCGCACCTTCAACATCAGGCAATCCCAGTGAGGCATCCAGAAAACTGACATCCTGAAAAACACGAAGCAAATAGATAACTTGTGCTTGAACGTAAGGGTCACTGACATCAACACTGGCTTCCACGTATAAATCCCGGTTAGCACCACTGGCTGGTTCTAGAACCAGCACAGTTAGTGGTCGAGATTGTTCAGAACCAACCACCACGGGCGGCACTTCAAGTACACCTGTGCGCTTAGGAATTAGCTCTAAAATCCACTCCACCACACTGGTGCGCTTACCATTTTCAATAGTCACTTGTCTGGAACTTGAACGCTTAGTGACATCAAAATTGGTGTTAAGTGCTGACGAGTCGAGTTCTGCATCGATGGAGTATGCGCGCACGTTTAAAACAACAGACTCATCGAAGCTCACTCGTTGCGAACTGAGCTGGACTTCAACGCGTTGCTGCTGCGCATGCGCTGGCCACGACAACCAAGCCAGCACGAGCATCAAACCTAAAAAGCGAAGGATTCTACCAAGGATTAACACTGTCTTTTACCTTTGGGAAGTCGGTGAGATGCCGATTTTGTAATTTACGCTGAAGCAGGCCAGCAGGATCATCTGGAATTTGTCGTAGCCATTGCTCATTGGCTTGTTCTTTTTCAGTCAGCTGCGCAGGCGCTACTTCATCGCCTCTTGGTGCAACTTCACCGGTGGGGTCATTATCAGCAGTTTCAGTACTGCCATCCTCAGCCTGCTCAGCCGCCATAGCACGAGCTGCTTGCGCATCTTGCTCCGCCTGCTCTTCCTGTGATGCGCTAGCGTCAGCCTGCTCAGCATTTTCATTAGCGCTTTGGGCATCCTCATTGTTGTCAGATTGCTGCTGATCACTTTCTTGTTGATCGCTTTGTTCTTGATCTCCTTCCTGCTGATCACTTGGTGACGGTTCACCCTCTTCACCTTCGGACTTTTCGCCGTCTTGCGGTTCACCATCTGAATTTTGTTGATCTTGCTGCTGTTGTTCTTGCTGTTCTAACAACTGTTCTGCAATGGCACGATTATGATTTGCATCGATGTGATCAGGGTTTAACTCAAGCACTTCATCATACAAATCGATGGCCTCTGCGTAGTTTTCATTTCGGGTAAGCGCATTGGCTTGGTTATACATCGCCTGCTCTGCGTCTATTGCAGAACCAGCCAACGCGGCCGTTTCACGTTGCTGTGAAAACGATTCTATAGCAGCCGAATAGTCACCCTTGCGATACTCGCCAACGCCTCGCCAATTTGCATTAGGCGCTTGCTCGATCAGCTTGTCGTACTGTTCTGACTCTAATTGCCGACTGGCTCTTTGCTCAGGCGTAGACCAAAGATTCTGCCACTCCAATGCCTGTACCGGTTGCGTTATTAAGAACGATGCAATCAAAATCAGCACAGTAACCACGTTAGTGAATTTATTGGTGCTCACCAAATAACTCCACGCCGAAACAACAACAAGGCACAAAGGCACAGAATTAAAACAGCATAGGGAGCGTATTCTACCCAGTACTCGTTACTGGTCTTTTTTTCTGTCTCACTGATACCGATGGCTAAAGCCTGTTGTACTTTTTCAAGTTGCTGCAAATCCTGATCGCCATTACTCAGCGAGGTGTATATGCCACCGCCTGCTCGCGCAAGAGTTGTCAGTGCACCCGGTTTTAACTGCGGAACAACAATAGCACCGTTAGCATCCTGCAAAAAACGACCATCATCCCCACGCAAAGGCGCACCCTTCTCTGTGCCAACACCAATAATAGATAACCGGTGCCCAGCAGCTTTTACAGTTGCAGCCACGTTGATGTCTTTTGCACGAACTTCTGAGTCAGTAAACAGAACCAATTGTCCTTGCTGTACACCAGCCTGCGATAGTAGCTCTATACCTTTTTCTATAGCTAAGTCAACGCGACTACCCTGTGCCGGCATGATCACGGGGTCCAACGACTCTACAAAAGACGCTATGGTATTCGCATCATCAGACAAGGGGCTAACGACATATGGCCGCTCTGCAAATGCAATTAAAGCGATTTGAACGCCTGAGGCATTTTGTAAAAAATCGGTCAATTTAAAACGCGCCCTGGCCACTCTAGAGGGTTTAACGTCATCACTAAGCATAGAGCGCGATAAATCAAACAAGACGACCTGCGCCTGTTGCCCTTGAAAAACGGGAACTTCCTGCTTCACCCAAACCGGACCTGAGAGCGTTAACAAACACACAAACCAACCGAGCAACAATAACCATTTATAGACTGAACGTTGCTTATCACCCGGCTCAATGACATAAGGTTGTAGTACCGGGTCAACGACCTGCTCCCAACCACTGCTAGCCTTCGCTTGATTCATCATGAAAATTGCTGCCAACACCCACGGCACCAAACCAATCAACCACCACGGACGAAGAAATTCTATGCCAATATCAATCATGCGCGACGCCCGCTGGTAAGCTTGTGTAAAGCGACCCAACAAACATTGAGTAGCAATGCAAGACCCAATGGCCAGAAAAATAATTCGCGCAACGGTCGAAAGTCGATGTCATCCATGTCGGTAGGCTCGAGCTTGTCAATTTCGCGATAGATTTTTTCTAATTCTTGTTGATCACGTGCGCGGAAGTACTGCCCACCAGTTAGCGAGGCAATGCTTTGAAGCGTTTGCTCATCCAACTCACCATTGCGCATATTCAGTGCGCGTCCAAGCAACCCTCCTTTGGTGTCTGAGCCAACACCTATGGTGTGCACTCTTATGTCATTGTCGGCAGCAAGTTCAGCCGCCTCTATGGGATCAACTGCACCTTCGGAGTTCTCACCATCGGTGAGTAAGACCAGAACACGCGATTCAGCCGGCCGATCTCGCAATCGTTTTACACCAAGCCCGATAGCATCACCAATTGCAGTTGAACGACCAGCTAAACCAACACGAGCTTCCGCCAGAAAATGCTGAACGGTTTCGTGATCGTGTGTGAGCGGTGACTGAACATAAGCTTTCGTACCAAACATGATTAAGCCAATTCGATCACCGACACGGCGCGAGACAAAATCGCTTGCAACGTACTTCACTATCGACATACGAGTGGCGCGAGAATTACCAGAATATAAATCGGTCTCGTTCATGCTGCCCGATATATCGATACACAACATAAGGTCTCTACCCGTAATCGGTACACCCTGCGGTTCACCAAATGACTGCGGCCTTGCCGCAGCGCCAATCAAGGCAAACCACATGAACCCTAAAAGAATTGCACTGATAATGCCTCGCCCAGTTGCAACAGTACCGGCCTCAAGCGTTTGATAGGGCAATAAGTCCGGCACTCTCAGTGCGCGACCTTGACCGGAACCTGCACGCGGCAATAACCAATATGCCAACAATGGCAATGGCAATGCATAGAAAGCCCACGGCCAAGCCCACTCTATCGTGTCGAGAGACATCATACGGATGCCCCCCGATAACCACTAGCAGATTCAATCAGTACCTGCATTGATTCAAGTAACGCATCCAAATCCTGTTTGGCAACAGATGGTTGTTTTTGATAAGGCTGATCGAGTAGCAATTGCCCAATACCTTGGGAGAATTCTGGCCGTGTACAAATTTCATCAAGCTTTGCCAACCACGCATCTCCATGCAAGGCTGCGACCGATTCGCGTTGATCAACCGATAGAACGACTTGTCGAGCCAACGTCGAACAACGAGACAATATAACAACGCTAGGTTCGCGTCCAACTGAATTTCTTATGTCCTGCAAACGATCTTCGGCTTGACGTTTCCACAGTGTATTTTTTCTTTGTTTAAGAACGAGATAAACGGCAACTAGAATCATTAGCAACAACAAAAACAGTAACCACCAACCCGGTGCCGGCATGCCCGATGCCGTTGGCAGCGCAACATCTCGCAGTTGATCTAACAACGCTTCTTTGTCGTTCATGAACTTGTCGGCACCGAAGTCGTAGCCGATCTTTTCTCTGGCACGCGGCCCAAAATTCTTGCCGCAACATCGAGTAGCGGTTGATTAGTGAGCGATCTTATATACAGATGACCATGGCTTGTAAAAAAATCGGCCACCGTCTGTTGATGCTTTAACTGTTTTTCAAGATAGCGCTGTGTTTGTGCTTGACTGCTAGTGTCGATAGCCATCTTGTCGCCCGACTGAGAATGCATCCCACTTAATGTATACCGGCCAGCACCTGGAAGCTGGGATTCGACTGGGTCAATAATGTGCACAGCAATGATATCAAGTCGTTGCAGTAAATTACCCATTGCCAGTTGAGCCTGTTCATCAAAACCAATGAAGTCACTAAATATGACCACCGTGCTTCCAGCATGAACCGCTGTTCGCAAGCGAGACAACGTATCTGCCAGTAGCCCGCGGTCCCCAGATGGTGCATGCATTTGCGCTTGAGCAATTCCACGGAATAAAGTCATCAGTCCGCGCCGTCCCGATCTGGGTCGAATTTCAGTATGCCAATCGTCGGTAAAAACAAACCCACCTACTCGGTCTTGATTGTTGTTCGCCGTCCAAGCAATTAAAGCACTTAAGCGTGCGGCCATAACCGACTTGAACATGCCTTGTGTACCAAAGCGCATGTGTGAGCGAAAGTCGACAACTAACATCACAGGCCGCTCACGTTCCTCAACGAATAACTTTGTATGGGTTTTACCAGTGCGCGCAGTGACCTTCCAGTCGATCATGCGAACATCATCACCAGCTTGATATTCACGCACTTCGGCGAAGTCTAAACCACGCCCCAAACGTTTAGACATGGCAGGACCAGATGCAGGTGCTGCAGATTTTTTTCGTGCGTTGCGTCTTAAGGCTTGCGCCTTATCACGCATGTTAACCAACTCATCAAGTGACGTACTGGCAGGCGAATGAAAGCGATCTGAGTCAGATTTTGGTGCCGCTTTAGCGACACTTTCACTCGACCTTTTCTTAAACCAACGCTGCATCATTGGCATCGTAAAAATCACGGCACAGCAATGAGTTGCAATAGCCGATCGATTATGTCGGCCGGTTGCACGCCATCCGCTTCGGCTTCAAAAGACAGTAAAACGCGATGACGTAGCACATCGTGAATCACCGCTTGCACATCCGCAGGAGAGACATAATCACGACCTTGCAACCATGCTTGCGCTCGAGAACAGGCATCCAAAGCGATAGTGGCACGTGGACTGGCACCATAGGATATCCAACGGCGCAATTCTTCAGTATGGCTTTCAGGCGTGCGGGTAGAGGTCACTAAACGCACAATGTAATCTTCAACGGTTTCAGCCATGTGAACATCAAGTACTTCGCGACGCGCTGCAAAAATGGTCTCGAGAGAAACCAGTTGTGTTTTTGACTGGTCTTTCTTCTTTTGCGCTTTAGGTATAGCGTTGTCAGACAGTAGTGAACTATCGTGTACCGCTTTGAGCTGTGATTGTTGGCGGGCCTCATTGCGCACCAAACGTAGAATTTCAGCCTCACGCGATGCATCAGGGTAATCAATGACAACATGCATTAAGAAGCGATCAAGTTGTGCTTCAGGCAAGGGGTAAGTGCCTTCTTGCTCAATGGGGTTTTGCGTTGCCATCACCATAAAGAGCTCTGGCAATTCATAGGTTTGATGGCCCACAGAAATTTGCTGCTCACCCATAGCCTCCAACAATGCCGATTGCACTTTGGCCGGTGCACGGTTTATCTCATCCGCGAGAATAAGGTTATTAAACAGCGGCCCTTGTTGAAACACAAAAGTACCATCAGCGGGACGATAAACTTCGGTGCCGGTTAAATCTGCTGGCAATAAATCAGGTGTGAATTGCACTCGTTGAAAATCAGCTGCAATGTTTTCAGACAACGCCTTGATTGCACGAGTTTTGGCCAAACCGGGCGCACCTTCAACCAATAGATGACCATCAACCAGCAATGCAATTAGCATTCGGTTAACCAGTCGTTCTTGACCAATTACCGAGCTTTCTAGACTTTCTTTTAATTGATTAAGGGATTCACTAACGCTCATTGAAATGTTTGTTCAGGTTTTCTTAGTTCATTGCCAGAGATCACACTCACCTCTGGCGCTATCGGAATTTGTTTGAGTTTAATTGTTTCAGACGAATTTTGTATGGTCCGACTGACTTTTTCTACCACTACTGGGTGACTAGGATATCGATATCGGTGGCTCGACCATCGTTTACCGCTTGCACCGTGACCGTCCCTGGCGCTAAAGGGGTAATAAAACCCGATGTTGTTATAGTAGCTACGTTGTTAGTATCACCGATGAAGCTCCATGTCGTGTCTGACTCTATTTCGTTGTCTTCGTCAAAGGAAGTACCAGAAGATAGCTGCAGCTGCACCCCCAGCCGATTAATCGTCAATGAAAGAATGACCGACCTAATGCTAATACTGCTCTCAGAGGTGGTATCACTTGCGCCAACGATCACCGTTTTTTGCGAGGCAAGGTTGCCACACGAGGCGGTGACCGATTCATTACCGGTCGCTATAGGTGTAACAATGCCTTTATTAAAAACCGTATTGCCCACCGTTAATAGGCTATTTTCTTCTTCTGCAAACCAATTAACTGACTCAGTTATATCGATACCATTACGCTCTACACCATCGACCTCATACGTGGCCAAAGCTAAAAGAGGCAAGGTATTCCCAAGGGTCACAGCAGCATTTCGTGGTTCAATTTCAATTTCCCTCAAGGTGTCACTAACGGCGATACTGCGACTCAATGGCGCTATCTCATCCACCGTCGCAATGACGACCAAAGGTTCAACGTTAACACCAGTAACACTGGCAAACCCATCGACCGGTTTGGCGACCGACCCAACTTCCTTATTACCGACAGACCATTGCGCCGCTGGCAGTGCCCGCAATGAGCTCGTACCTGAACCATCAACAGCGACAAATCGCCCGATAGCCCGGTATTGTTGAGGCAAACAGCGCTCCAAAACTCCGTCGACTTCGATATCTTTGGCGACAATGCTATCGATCGTCTGCAACACTTCTTCTCGCACTTCGACTTTGAAGCGTTGACTACCGACAGCACCAACAGCAACACTCACATAAGCCACACCCTTCGACAACGCCGACAGATTTCCACCATCATCGATACTGGCGACGGCTGAATTGTCGACGTTCCAACGACGATTGCCAGAAGGCAAAGTCACTTTCGTATCAGACACGTTAGTGGCATCTAAAGTAAAGCTGAATTGATCACCTGGATTGACTACCAAATCGGGCAGCAGTTTTGCGGGCTGTACAACAGTGAGCGTTTTCAGCTGCAAATTGTTTGCCTCTACTGCCTCTGTGAAAGCTCGCCCATCGCCAGAGCATGAAGACAGTAGTAATCCGCTGGCAATGCCAAAGCTAAGCGCGTTGAAGCCGCTGACACTATAAAACTTTGATTTGATTATATTCATGGCATTTCATACCGCAGACCAACACTCACACCATCGACGGCGATGCCTGAGTCCGCGTAGTAGTTTCGATACTCAACACCGAATATAAGACCGCGCATGACAGTGAGATGTTGATTTAGCCCAACACTGAACCGGATCCCATCAAACGTTTGTCTAATAAAGCGCGGCCCAAACACCCCACTCTCTTTCTGCTCGAGCTGGTATTCCACATAGCCCACTAAAACGTAGGCTTGCAGCCCGCGCTGCTCCGGTGATTGCAATCGCACCGCTACACCCGAAGCTTGGGTAATACCCAGTTCAAATATACCGTTGTCCCCAGCCGACAAGGGTGTATCGATAAAGCCTTCGATACCAATATTGTCGACAATAAACGCCCCCGCAGAGAAGCTGCCAAAGCCAGAATAGAAGTCCAAATCGGAGTGGCGAGCGCCGGCCGCACCGAGCCTGGCCTCACCATAGAACTGGATACCGGCTTGGGTTTGCGTTGAAAGCAAAACAAGCAATAAAGAAACAATCAGACGCAACGCCGTACTCCGGACAAAAAGACACCTTTATAAAGATAGCACTCACAGAGCGAAGTGCTCATGTCGGTTTTGCAAGCGACGGTAAGTTGGCAGAAAATAAGCCAGTCGTTAAGGATTCTAGATTAACAAATCGACCGCTAAGGACATCTAGCAGCACCTAGAATGGCACCTTGTTGCGTTGTTTGCACAAGAATCGCACAACCTCGATTTTCACCACCTGAATACGCTACCTGTAATGGTTCATTGCCTATTTCAGAGAGCTTAGCGATGACTTTCATGTCGGTCACCACATTGTGGTTTTCCATCATTTTGTCGTGATTCTCGCCAGAGGTTACGTTGGTTTGCGTTCTTTTCAGAAAATTGACGAGATAAACTCCTGCATCGCCATCGATCTGACCGCTGATATTCACAGACAGGGTTGAGTCGTTTATGCGACCAATAGTGACTGAAATGGGTTGGCCGGCGGCTGCATTTAAGCTTTTGCTTACCGCTCCTCGATTCGAACCCACCTCACCGTGGGTTCCATTAATGACAGCCTGTGGCGTGTAGACGCCATTATTTCCTCGTAAGTTTAAAGCACTGTACTGGCGTTGCCTCTCTGTATATTCCTGCTTAGAAAATGGGTCTTCCCAACTACCCTCGCTTCGATAATTCAACTTATTCCAGTAGTCAACATGGAATTCCAAATTCAAAATACGGTCGTCTTGCTTAGCTAGCTCCGCGATTAACTTATCTGCGGCCGGACACGAATAACACCCCTGTGATGTGAACAGCTCAATCACTTTTAAGTCGTCGGAAAATGCAGATGCACTAACCAACAACAGTGATGAGGCAAATAGTTTTGCAATATTGGATTGCATTGTGCGAGTCCTGAGTGAGTAACAACTACTTAGGTATGATGCTCAGAGCCTTAATAAGTTCGCTTTTTCGCCAGACTGGTAACGTATTGAGTGCCCTAACCCGCTTTTCCACCTATTTAGCGAGTGACGCTTTTATCGTGTCGAACGCTGCTAGTGCTCGCTGCCGACTTTCTTTCAAGTCAACAAGCGGCTCGGGGTAGTCAATTTGCGCTCGTTGCAAAGCATCAAGCTCCCACGGCTTATGAATAAATTTATCAGGAATTTGGGCAATTTCAGGCACCCAATGCCGAACATAGTTACCCGATTTATCAAATTTTTCACCCTGCAATACAGGGTTAAAGACACGAAAGTACGGTGCTGCATCAGCTCCACTACCAGCTGCCCATTGCCACCCCATGGCATTGCTTGCAAGGTCGGCATCGACCAACGTGTCGCGAAACCATTGCTCACCCTTTTGCCACGGTATCAGTAAGTTCTTTATAAGATAAGACGCAACGATCATACGTACTCTATTGTGCATCCAACCAGTGGCATACAGTTCACGCATACCGGCATCAATAATGGGGACTCCCGTGTTACCTGTTTGCCACGCACGTAAAGACTTTGTATAGCGTTTTTCCCATGGGAAATTATCAAAACGTTTGTCGAGCGGCTTATCGATAGTATGCGGAAAATGAAACAACAAACTATAAGCAAACTCTCGCCAAATAATTTCCTTCGCAAACGTCTCTTCACCTTCATTCAAGCCTGATAAGTTATTCGAGCCTTTATTCAAAATGTGTAGTATCTGGCGTGGACTGATCTCACCAAAATGTAAATGTGGAGACATGCGCGACGTTCCAGTTACAGATGGAATGTTGCGCGCATCGTTGTAGTCATCAACGGGTGATTTTAAAAACCGTTTAAGTGATGACATAGCCGCCTTTTCACCCACTCGCCAATGCGACATCATATTCACGTGCCAATCGCGTGTCGGCAAAAGCGCTAAAGATTCAAGCGACGATGCAGAAAAACCTTTAGCATTTTTATCGACGGGCGGTGCTGGAATTGCACGAGGTGCGCTAATCGGTTTTGGCCCTGGCAAATCTTTTGTACGCATACGCCAAAAAGGCGTGTATACGCGATAAGGCGTATCGTCAGCTTTCAGTGTCTCCCAGGGCTCTGCATTAAGTAGCGAATTAAAACTCTCAGGTAACAACGCTTTAAACGTTTGTTTAATCTTTTTGTCACGCTTAATACTGACTGGGTCGTAACAACGATTCCAATACAATCGGGTCACGCCAAAATGCTTAACGGCCTGCTCTAAAACAGTCTCACTTGCACCTTGCGCTAGAATCAATTCATTGCCACGGCCCTGCAATGATTGCTGCAAATCACTCAAACTATGATGCAACCAAACTCGGCTTGCAGCACCCACTTGGCTTACCGTTTGCGCTTGCGAGTCATCGATAAACAGGCATATAACGGCATCGCACGCAGCAACCGCTGCACTGAGTGCTGGGTTATCAGCAATGCGAAGATCTTGACGAAACCAAACTAAACCTATTTCCACAATTAAACTTTGGCCTTTACGCTAAGAAGATTCGCATGCGCTTGATCAACATTAAGATAAACATCGCGGGTTTCAGCATCGTCAACATCGACAACATGCAAAGCACCTGATGCGCCTCGACCTAACTCGGCAGCATTCGCCTCATCGGTATCGATGTGCATCTCTAGCGCATAGCTGTCTTTAACACGGATGAGAACATCGCCAAAAATAAGATCGCGTTCACCACCAACAATCGCAATGGACACTTCATCTTTGTCTTTAACAGAAAACTGTTTTGCATCATCGGAATGCATGTGTATATGCCGCCGGGCACAAATTAGTCCCTCATTTAACTGCACAGTACCGGCTGGTCCTTCCACCGTTATCGGTGCAGAACCTTGTACCTTACCTGAATCACGCACTGGTGCATCAACACCCAATTTGAATTCATCGGTTCGAGAAATTTCAATCTGATCAACTGTGCGCAAAGGTCCGAGTAAGCGTACGCCATCGATACGGTCCCGTGGACCGATTAAATTGATGCGCTCTTCACAAGCGTACTGACCCGGCTGTGACAGAGGCTTGTATTGCGTGGGCGTTGCACCCTTACCAAACAACGCCTCAAAAGTCTCCTGTGTTAAGTGACAATGACGACCACTAATAGCGATGGGTATTTGTTTAACCTCAATTGGCTTGGATTGCACCACCACACGCCTAGCTTCGCGCGCAATCATGAGCTCTTCGTTGGTTTTTACAACGATCGCCTCCACTCGTGAGCGCTCAGTAGTAATACGCGCAAAGTCTTTGTCTTTAACAACGCTTGCATCACGATTACGGTCTTCATCGAGCACAACACCCAGAAATTCTAACCGTTGCAATATTCGACCTCGCATGCTGGCACTGTTCTCACCGATACCGCCGGTAAAGGCAATGGCATCAACGCCCCCCATAGCCGCCGCGTAGGCACCAATGTATTTTCGCGCACGATGCGCGAACACGTTAATAGCCAATCGCGCGCGATCATTGCCGGCGGCGGCCGCCTGCTCGATTTCGCGAAGGTCGTTTCCTAGTCCTGATAGCCCTGCTAATCCACTTTGATGATTCAAAAGCTCGTCTAGAGAATCAAGATCATATTCGCCCGAACGCAGTAACGCCAACAACACGCCAGCATCAACATCGCCAGAGCGCGTTCCCATCACCAGTCCCTCCAGCGGTGTATTGCCCATACTGGTTTCTGCCGAACGTCCAAATTCAACAGCACAGGCACTGGCACCATTACCCAAATGCAGTGTGATTAACCGCAGTTCGTCTAACGGACGTTGTAAAAATTCGGCAGCAATACCGGCCGCATACTGATGCGAGATGCCATGAAATCCGAATCGACGAATGCCATGCCGGCTGGCAACATCTTGATCAATGGCATAGGTGGTTGCGCGTCTCGGCATACTAGAATGGAACGCCGTATCGAAAACGGCGATATGCGCCACATCAGGGACGGTTTTTTGTGCGGACCTGATTGCCGCAAGACTGTAAGGGTTATGCATTGGCGCATCGGGTATGCGCTGCTCGATGGCGGCTACCACATCGGCATCGATCAGGCACGACTCTTGGCAAGCCTCTCCACCATGCACCACTCGATGGCCGACGGCATCTATCTTATGCTCGGCGAGTTCTGCGAATATCGTGGTGATGGCTTGCTGATGTGTTTCCTGTCGATCGCCCGTTTTTTGCCCTAGCCGCTCTCGTTTGCCGCTGACGAGCAAATTTTCATCTTCATCAAACAAAGCGTATTTCACGCTCGAGGAGCCACAATTAATGACCAGCACATTCATGTCGGTGAATTCCTGTTAAGTCTTGGTTAGTTCAAACGCCAAAAACGAGAATAGCAGTCACAATGCTCGGCTGCTTTTGTAAGCAATCTTTTATAGGCATTAAATAGAGTTAAGTACAAAGCCAGGCGTCAAAACACCACGTGATGCAATTCACAGTTTTATTAAATGCGATGACCCGCACAATAGCACGAGCACCGAATTGGCCGATGCTGGTACAAACCATCACAGTTCACGGTATTTTCTCTCATTAGTGGCAGCTACTAACGAGGCTAGACTATGTCTAATCGAATAATCAGCGGCTAAAACCGGTACAACGTCACAGCGCTGATGACTCGATCGATTACAGGTGCAGGAAGCCTTAAAAAGAGTCGATATAGATCACACGGAACACAAGGATTTAAAAATAGCGGATTGTCCGGTTGGACACCCGATAGAGCAAAATAATGAGCAGCCAAATCACAACTGAATCACAAAACTCCACGCGGCTGGCTGCGCTACCGAGATACCTGTCTGCTGTATTGAGCCAAGGCCTGGTCAGCGGATTTCATTTCGTGTTGAATTTGTTACTTGTACGTATGCTCAGTGCGACTGATTTCGGCATTTTTGCCCTGACTTTTGTTCTTGCCATTATGGCATCGTCCATCAGCAATGCGCTGATCAGCACACCGCTATGCGTGTTTGCCCCGGCGGCTAAGTCTAATCTAGAGCGAACCCAGATGGAGTCGATGCTGACGACGCTGATGACATTGCTACTGGGCGTAGCCATTGTCGGTGGATTTTTCCTCTGCATGGCGATCGGCAGCGGCGAAGTCGATTTCCGCGTGCTCATTGCCGCTCTAGGGTTTGTCATTGCCTACTTGGCTCGACAATATTCACGCAGCTTCGGTTATTCACGCTTTGACGTCATTGCCGTTCTGTATGGTGACATGACCTACGTGACAGTCGGTGTTCTCATTCTCAGTGGTGTGGTATTGCTTGGCATTCCTATTACAGCTGTAGAGGTGTTTACCGCCCTAACGGTCGCCAATCTGATTGCGGTCATGCTTGAAGTTGGCAGGCTACCAACCCCAATAACCTTGCAACCTTTAAAACAGGCGCTGAGCCAATACACACCAGTATGGACTCAAGCAAAATGGGCCCTCATTGGCGCCACCACCACCGTTGTTGTGTCGCAAGCGCACAGCTTGGTCGTATCGCTATTGAAGAGCCCTGCAGACTACGCACCGCTCGCAGCAGGTTTCGTGTTATTCGGACCTGTTCGCGTCATTTTTAACACGATTCAAAACGTCATGAAGCCTGAAATGTCGCTTGCGATCTCAGAGGCGCGCCACCATGATGCAAAGCGGCAAATGATCATGGCCAGTAGTTTGTCGGTCGTGGCTGTTGCCGGATTACTACTGCTGACGATGTTCGCCTGGCCGCTACTGGATCAGTGGCTATATAGTGAGCAATACAGTGACGCCCCAATGAGGCAAATAGTACTCATATGGGGTGCCATAACGCTCATTTCGGCAGTGCAAAACGGCCCTTTTGCCGCGCTGCAGTCTCTACGAGCATTTCGTGCGCTGGCGATCAGTACCATTTTTGGCGCAGCGCTTAGCTTAGCGCTAGTATCCTTATTACTTTTTACTGCACCCATTCAATGGTCCATCGCCGGCATATTCGTCGCCGAAGGCTTTGTGGCAATTTGGGTAGTTTTGTTGTCGATGCAGCTGTTTCGCTCTAGCATTACGCTTCCGGAGACTGTTCACCCATGAGTATTGTCATTTTAGTCGGCGGTCAAAGCATCGACGGCAACTACGAGCATCGTTATCTCGTGGACGCGTTTCTAGCAAAATTTGGCGATCAAGTGACCAGGATTGTCTCAGCAGAGCCAGTCCAGCGTTCTGTGGGTTTGAAAATTAAGCGCACGCTAAAACGCGGCAATTATCTCGAGCGCATCGCTCGGGCTAGATGGAAAGGCCCGTTTGGCCCAGATGCCACTCAACTTGGACTTGCACTTTTTGGCGAAAAACCACTCGAAACCATGCCGGGCGGTGACAAGCGTGTCGTCGTCCCAAGCCACAATGGGCCAGAGTGTGAGGCTATTTTAGACGCTGACAAACCTGACATCATCGTTGTATATGGGACGGCCATTATTCGTGACAATATTTTTCGCCGCGCAGGGCTAGTCACGCTTAACATGCACACAGGACTGTCTCCGTATTATCGTGGCGATAGCACACTGTTCTGGCCAATCTTTCACGATGACCCGGAACATTTGGGTGTGACCGTACACAAACTAGTGCCAGAAGTTGATGGTGGCGACATCGTTCACACTGGTAAGGTGAAATACGAAGCCGGTGACACGGAAGCAAATATTTTCGCAAAGGGCGTAAAAGTGGGAACCGATCTTTACTGCAGGGCTGTTCAAGAAGCAATGGACGGCTCAATTGAATATCACCCACAAGATTTATCATTGGGTAAAGAATTTCGCTGGATTCATCGCACCGTAGCGGCTGAAAAACAAGTGCTTGCCAACCTTGCAAGTTGGGCAAATAAATAGTCATGACTGCCGGCAAGCCTAACAACCTGTTAAGAAAAACACTCCATGGTGTCGGCGTGCTTGCCTATCGTGCTGGACTTGCGCCTGCGATAATCAAACTAACATCTAATCGTGTTCGAGCCCTACTCTATCACGCGGTTGAAAAACAGTCTGACTCCTTCACCGAAGGCCTCAATGTCAGTGTCACACCTGAAGTATTTGCAGCCAACCTTGATTACTTTAAAAAGTATTACAACGTTGTCCCTATGAGCGCCATTGAAAGCGGCGAATTACCAGACAGGCCTCTGGTCATCACTTTTGACGATGGTTATCTCAGCGTTTACCAACACGCTATGCCAGCTTTACACGATCATGGATTATCAGCCTGCATCTATTTGATTACCCGCGCTGTTGAAGGCAAACTGGTTTGGGTGAATTTGCTCAACTATGCCCTACGTGAGCATGCTGATGAAACGTATAAAGCACTGGCACAGTTTGATGAGCTTGCACGGCTGACAGACATTCCTAGCATTATTGGGAAAGTGCAGCACACCTTTAAGCCAAGTCAAATAGAAGCGCTGTGCGATGCCCTTACGGATGCATTACCAGAGATCAACACAAAGAGTTTATACGCCGATGAGGCGCAAATTCTAGATATGCAAGCACATGGATTGCAATTTGGTTTCCATACTCGCGACCATTTTAATCTGCGCAACTGTGATGATGCAGAGCTGGAAATTCAACTGGATAAATCAGGTTGTGAGCGAGTTTTAAATTCTAATACCTTTGCCTACCCGTTTGGTTACTTCAACAACAACGCTGTGACTCATTTAGAGGATAAACAGTACGACCGAATAATGACCGTTGGCAATAACAACGATGTATACAGCGTTAAACATCTAGACAGAACAGAAGTGTTTAGCGACAACCCAGCCGATATTTTTGCCCAGATTGAAGTCGTCGAACCCATTATTGCCAAGCTGCGAAAGTGGATGGTAAAGCCTGGTGATGAAGCGCTAGCTACAAACATGGCCGATGATGGAATTGATGCTGCTGTGGATGCACGTAAGAACGTTGCGAAGTAGTTGTTCTATAAAATAAATAGGCATGTCCTTGCCTATAACTTACTTTTAAGTACGTTTACACCGCCCATAAAAAACCCCGCTATGGCGGGGTTTTCTTATACTAAATCAGATTAAACTGATTTTTATTAGGCTGCGCTAACGTTTACCGCTGCAGGCCCTTTTTGACCATCCTCGATTTCGAAGTTCACTTTCTGACCTTCGTCGAGAGTTTTATAGCCGTCTCCAGTGATTGCTGTGTGGTGAACGAATACGTCTTTGCCACCATCTTCAGGTGCGATGAAACCAAAACCTTTGGCTGCATCGAACCATTTTACTGTACCAGTACTCAAGATATTACCCTTTTAAAAAATTAATAATTTACTAAATAAAGTGGTTGGATTGAGTGACTAACGGGACGAAGGGAATAACAGTCTTGCAGAACTTCTTTAAGCGGAATCTTGATTACTCAACAGCCGTAAATAGTTGCAACGATATACCGAGCGCGCCGCTCGTTTCAAACAATAGTACCAACCTCAATATTTGAGGCTCTAACGGAAAATCCCGCTTTGAACCGATTTACGTCAGTGGTTGAACTCACTGACAAAAACAATATAGGTACTTTGCAAGACGAATACAAGGGCATATTCACGGTACAATCGAAGAATCAACCAGTTAAATACTCATTTTTGATGCAATTCTCAAATTTCGGCAACAAATTCCGTGGCGGAACGGGGATTGCCGAACTTATGCACGATTTAGCGCACTTGCCCGACAATGGGCGCCCACTGTACCGATTAGGCGGTGGTAACCCTGCGTACATTCCCGCTTTGAACGAGGCATTCGCACAACAAATTCGCCACTTTGCTGACAATCCGGTTAGTTTTGGCGAAAGCGCCGGTACTTACAGCGCAGCCCAAGGTCACCAAGGCTTTATCAGGTCGCTGTCCAAATTACTCAATAAGCAATACGGATGGCCTATTTCTGAGCGCAATATTGCGCTAACCAATGGCAGCCAAAACGCGTTCTTTATGCTGTTCAACCTGTTTGGTGGTGCAACTGCCGGGGTTGATCGGAAAATTCTATTACCCATGTCACCCGAGTACATCGGCTATGAGGACGTGTCTGTCGATGCACCCTTGTTCGTATCACAACGCCCGCTTATTGAAAAACTCGACGATCAATTATTTAAATACCGATTGGATAAAGCCAACTTATCGGTAGACGACGATGTCGCAGCCATCTGTGTCTCTAGGCCGACAAACCCGACGGGAAACGTGCTGACCGACAACGAAGTCGCAGCGTTAGATGCTTTGGCTCTAGAACATGACGTGCCACTGATCATCGATAACGCCTATGGTGCGCCCTTCCCGAATATCATTAATGTGCCAGCCACGTTGAATTGGCACGAGAACATTGTGCTGTCAATGAGTTTTTCAAAACTCGGACTGCCTGGTGCACGTACCGGCATCGTGGTCGCAAGTGAAGAAATTATCGATGCGTTAACGCAAATGAACGCAGTGATGAACCTTAGCCCAAGCTCCTTGGCCGCCGGTATTATGCAGCCATTGTTCGACAACGGCGAGGTACTTGACCTATGCGAGCAGCATGTCCGGCCGCACTACCAGCAACGCGCACAGCAGGCCCTGGGCTGGTTTAGGCAGAGCTTTGAAGATGTTCCAGCACTCGCACACAAGCCTGAAGGATCTATTTTTCTGTGGCTATGGTTTCCTGAGCTGAAAATCACGTCGGCAGAGCTTTATCAACGGCTTAAGCAACTTGGGGTCATTATTGTTCCCGGACACTACTTTTTTCCTGGGTTGGATGAGCCTTGGGAGCACAAAAATCAGTGCATTCGTGTCAACATTGGAGGTGATGCGCAAGAACTGAAAATCGGACTCGACCTGATTGCCCGGGAAGTACAAAAAAACACATAGACCAGACAATTATCGCCACTTTATAAGCGGAACTTATTAGCGCTGTAAAGCGATAGCCGTAAACACTAGACATTCATTAATGACAAATACTTTTACTGTTGGACAACGCTGGATTAGCGATACCGAATCCGATTTGGGGCTTGGCACCATTATCGATGAAGAAATGCGTCAGGTCACCGTGCTGTTTTTGGCCACCGGAGACACACGTATTTATGCAAAGGAAACCGCGCCACTGACACGTGTGTTGTTTGCTGCAGGCGACGTTATAGCCAGTCACGATGGTTGGAATTTGGATGTCATGTCCGTCGTCGACGAGGACGGCATACTCACCTACATTGGCACACGTGATGACACTGGTGAAAGAACCAGCCTGCCTGAATCTGAACTCAACAACTTTCTACAGTTTCGCTCACCGCGAGACCGCCTATTCGCAGGCTTGCTTGATGGTCACCGCTGGTTCGCTCTGCGTCGACAGGTATTCGAACACAAACATGCTCTTGCACAATCGCCTATTCGTGGACTGGAGGGTGCGCGTATCTCGCAGCTCCAACATCAGACTTATATCGCAGCTGAGGCCACTCGTCGATTGCACCCTCGTGTGCTGTTAGCCGATGAAGTGGGGTTAGGGAAAACCATTGAAGCCGGTTTGATACTGCACAAACAGTTGCTCACTCAACAGGTATCCAGAGTGCTCATCATGGTGCCTGCAGCACTACTGCATCAATGGTTAGTGGAGATGCTGCGTAAGTTCAATTTAAAATTTAGCATTATGGATGGTGAAAGATTTGCAGAACTTGCACCTTCTTCTCCAGATGAAAACCCGTTCCTAAGCGAACAACTCGTTCTGTGTAGTACAGATTCACTTTTAGAAGATGAAGTCATGGCGGATGCCTCCATTGCCGCCGGTTGGGACATGCTCATCGTGGATGAGGCACATCACCTTAAATGGGAGCCGGGCAAGCCATCTGAAGCTTACGAACTCGTTGAAACACTCTCAGGCATTGTTCCATCAGTACTGCTGTTAACAGCCACGCCTGAGCAGCTCGGTCAAGCTGGACACTTTGCACGTTTACGTTTACTCGACCCTGCACGTTTCGGCGATCTGGATACTTACGTCAAAGAAGAGAAATCGTTTGAATGGGTTGCCCAAACCGCCGACAAATTACACAACGATCAGGCACTTGATGCAGCGCAAATAACGCAGCTTGAGAAAATGCTCGACATCGAATTTACCGATACCGAAAAAGCCACACTCGGTAGTGATGCCGCCCTGGCCATGAGTGAACTAGGTTTGTCTTTGATCGACAAGCTAATCGACAGACACGGAACTGGCCGCCTGTTGTTTAGAAATACCCGAAGCGCTATCAGCGGTTTTCCACAGCGTCACCTGCATCAGTACACCATTGAAGACGAGCTGCCTGAAACCATGGCCGTATGGCTAATTGAATTTTTAGCTGAACAGTATCCTGCAAAAGTCTTGTTGATCTGTTCCGATCTCGATACCGTTCTGGCTTTGGCAGAAGCACTTCGTAAAGCAGGCGTTGCTACCGCACAGTTCCATGAAGAGATGTCCATCGTTGAACGTGATCGCGCGGCTGCATACTTTTCTGACCATGATGATGATTGCCGCTTATTGCTGTGTTCTGAAATTGGCAGTGAAGGTCGTAACTTTCAGTTCTTACATCATCTTGTTACTTTTGAATTACCACTCACGCCCGACTTACTTGAACAACGCATTGGACGCCTTGATCGAATTGGCCAAAGTGAAGATATCCAAATTCATGTGCCTTGCGCCGTCGGCTCTCTCGATCAGTTGCTAGTACGTTGGTATCACGAAGGTCTGAACTCGTTTGAATCTATCAGTAAAGCTGGGCAAGCAGTTACGCGTAAAATCGCGCCTAAACTGCTTGAGGCTGTCTCACACGTTGAAGAACGTGATGAGCCCTACCCAGCTCTTGACGAACTCATAGCAGAAACAGCCAAGTTAGCCAAAGAAATAAACGAGTCACTCGAAGCCGGACGCGATCGTCTACTTGAACTCAACTCCAACAGACCAGATCGTATCCAACAAGAGCTCGATGCGCTGGCGCGAACTGAACGCGACTACCGACTGCAAGATTTCATGTCTGCCGTGTTTGACCGTTTCGGCGTGAATGTAGAGGAACAACCCGACAGCTGGATTTTACATCCGAGCGACAACATGCACGTGGACTCGTTTCCGTACCTACCCTCTTCTGGTATGACAATAACCTTTGAACGCGAAGTGGCATTAACACGCGAAGACTTCACTTTCATCACCTGGGACCACCCAATGGTCACAGCTGCAATGGATATGATTTTAAACGAAGGCTTCGGCCAAGCCGATTGCCGAGTGGTATCGTTAGACGTTCTACCAAAAGGTTTAGCGTTTGTTGAAGCCATTTATGTCATGGGTTGTACCGCAGATAGTAAGTTGAACATCGAGCGGTTTTTACAAGCCAGCCTACAAACCTACTACGTGGGTATTGATAAGAAGCAATACAACGAAGTCATTGACCAAATAGACTTGGATACCGCTGGTGTGCGGTACGATCGAAACAAGTTGAAAGGTGTGGTGCAAAAACACCGAGAATTGCTGGACTCAGTGGTTGATCAAACGCGTGAGCTTGCAGAAGCTGCCATTCCTGATTTTGTTGCCGAAGCACGCCAGAACATAGAAGATGAATTTAATGATGAACGCGAGCGACTCGTCTCTTTGCAACGTGTCAACGCCAGTGTTCGTGAAGACGAAATCCATGCAATAGACGAACGGCGCGATGCCTTGCTTACAGCACTTGAAGGTGCGCAAGCCAGACCGGTTTCAGTTCGGGTTATGTTCAACAACTAAGGTTCGCTTATGAAAATCGTCTCGTTCAACACCAATAGCATCCGTCTGCGAATGCATCAGCTCGAAGCGTTACGCGATGCACACGCACCAGACATTATCGGTATTCAAGAAACAAAAGCGACAGACGAAAATTTCCCGGTTGATGAACTCAAAGAGATTGGGTACGATTCAGTTTTTTTTGGGCAAAAAACCCACTACGGCGTAGCCATGCTTTCACCCACGCCGATGAAAGATGTGCAATACGGCTTCACAAGTGATGCGGAAGATGCACAGCGCCGCCTCATCACCGCAACCATCACGACCAAAAAAGGTAACGATGTAACGGTGATCAACGGCTATTTCCCGCAAGGTGAAAACCGCAAGCATGAAACTAAATTTCCTGCGAAGGAAAAATTCTACGCCGATTTACAAACCAAACTTGAAACTGAACATAAAACCACCGAGCACTTGGCTGTTATCGGTGACTACAACGTTGCACCAGTGGATAATGATTTAGGCATCGGCCCAGACAACGTTAAACGCTGGCTGCGCGCTGGCACGACCTGCTTTTTGCCTGAAGAACGGGAATGGATGCAACGCTTACAAGATTGGGGATTGGACGATACCTATCGAGTGAAGTACCCCGACGTTGACGACTTATACAGTTGGTTTGACTATCGCAGCAAAGGCTTCGATCGAGATCCTAAACGCGGCATCCGCATTGATCACATTCTAACAACCGCAGTTATGACTAAAACTTTGGTTGATTCAGGTATCGACTATGATATCCGCGCGATGGAAAAACCGTCAGACCATTGTCCGGTTTGGTCAGAGTTTGATGTATAAAAAACGAAAAGCTATTTTGTCACTGTTCGCCGCAGTGCTTATATTAAACGCGTGTACTAATAAAAATAATTCAAGCGCTATTGATACTGAAGGCCAGAACAACGTTGGCCAAGGCGTCGTTACCAATCCAGTTGAGAATGCAAACACGGTTGAAAATCTCACCGATGTCGCACCACTTATCGTGGTTGATCAATTCGGTTATCTTCCACAGCAGCGCAAAGTAGCCATTTTACGAAACCCAAAGATCGGCTTCGATGAGAATCTCGATTTTGAACCGATCGGACCCGTAAAGCTAATAAACACGGCAACAGGTGCAACCACATTCACCGCTCTGCCAATGCCATGGAACAATGGCACGACCGACACCAGCTCAGGAGATCAAGTGTGGCGGTTCGATTTCTCAATAGTAGACACCCCTGGAAACTACAGAGTTATCGACAACACAGGCTCAACAAGCTCAGCCGAATTTGTTATTGGACGTAACGTCTACAACGATGTGCTTAAACAAGCTTTCCGAACGTTCTATTATCAGCGCGCAGGCAGTGCAAAAGCTGCACCCTATGCAGATGCGCGGTGGGCTGATGCCGCCAGCCACATTGGTATTGGACAAGACAAAGAGGCAAGGCTTTTTAGCCAACCAGAAAACGTAACGACGGCTCTGGACTTAAGTGGTGGATGGTATGACGCTGGAGATTACAATCGCTACACCACATGGACTGCAGACTATGTCGTTAGCCTACTGCATAACTATATTGAAAACCCAGATGTATGGACCGACGATTTCGGTATACCAGAGTCAGGTAATGGCACACCAGATATTATTGATGAAATCCAGTGGGGATTGGAGTGGTTAATGAAAATGCAGAACGCGGATGGTTCAGCATTATCTGTATTAGGTGTTGCATCGGGTAGCCCTCCATCATCTGCAACAGGGCCCAGTTTTTATGGTCCTGCCAACACTTCAGCAACCTTAAGCATAGCTGCCGCGTTTGCGTTAGCAGCAAATGTATTGAACACCGATAGCTTCACTATTGAAGATGACTACATAGCTAACCTTTCGATGCGTGCCACAAGCGCATGGAACTGGGCGACCCTCAATCCTGCCGTTGTTTTCAGAAACAACGATGAAAGTTTTAACTCCGTTGGTTTGGCTGCAGGTCAGCAAGAAGTGGAAGAGCAAGAGCGCACCATTCTACGACTCTCAGCTGCAATCTATTTGGCAGACCTTACCAATGAGCCAACCTACTTTACTACTGCCGACCAACTTGTTGATGAAACCCTGTTGGTTGAAAGCGGATATGCTAGTCCCTTCCAAGCAGTACAACAACGCGACTTACTGCACTACTCTTCCTTAACCAATACCGACGATACGGTGAAAAATGCTATCCAAGCAGCCTATGTCACCGCACTCAATGATGAACGTTTTTGGCTGGCAGTAGACAACGACACAGATGCATACCTTGCATACCTCGATCAATACACGTGGGGCAGCAATAGCGTTAAAGCGCAGCAAGGCATAATGTATTTGCAGCTAGCCAGATTCGGATTAAATACTCGACCTGACAATGATGTGTTCAATGCTGCGAGCCACTACTTGCATTACCTACACGGCGTCAATCCGCTTGGGCTTAGTTATTTATCAAACATGTCCGAATTCGGTGCCGAGAGATCAGTGAGTACGCTTTATCACAGCTGGTTTGCGGATGGCAATCCGAATTGGGATTCAACGCAGACGTCCAATTTCGGTCCTGTGCCAGGGCTTTTAACGGGTGGGCCGAACCCAAGCTATGAGCCCGATCAATGCTGCCCTCAAAGTTGCGGCGCAGCGAACTTTAATCAAATGTGTGAGCTGGCGACTCTACCACCGTTTGTCGGCCAACCCGATCAAAAGGCTTATTCGGACTTTAATACAAGTTGGCCATTGAACTCATGGCAAATGACCGAGAATTCGAACAAGTACCAAACGGCCTATTTAAGATTACTCGCCCACTTTGTTAATGGTCAGTAGCACTCTTAATGGAGAGTGCACTGACCTACTTCACCCTAGACCTTTAATCACTAAACAATCTTTAACTGCGTTGATGTTCGCACAATGCGCAAAAATAACCGCCTAATCGTGCAATTAGGTTACATCTAGTCAAAGCCCGACCAAAACACTGCCGTTAAAAAGCTATTGATAGTGACGGTTGATTGATATGGAACGAGCACCGATTGCAACTTCAGCTTCAGCCTATAATTCAACGAAGGACCTTTCCAATGCTGCGAATTCGCTTTTGGAAAAACTGGACGGCCGCCCTGATCTTATTATTGCGAGCTATTCCAGCTTGTGCGATGCGTCAGAAATAGTTAAACATATTGGCGAATTGTTCCCCAACTGCGAAATCGCTGGAGCCTCTACCTGTCGTGGTGCGCTTACCTCAGAGGGTTTGTGCGCTTTCGGTCAACCCAACATTGCTCTTTGGGGCTTATGTGATGATCAAGGCAACTATGGCGTCGGGTTCAGCGAATTCACTGATGCTTCAGATCAAGCAAGCATTCAGGCAGCCACAACAAAGGCGTTAGATACCGCATTAGCTCAAAGTGGGCGTAATGGCGAGTTGCCGAATCTGATCTGGGTACATGCATCTCCGGGAAATGAAGAAGTCATTGTCGATACACTCGATAAGATCTTTGAAGCAGACGTCTCAATTGTGGGCGGATCAGCTGCCGATGAAGATCTAAGCGCCAATTGGTCTTGTTTTGCAGGCGATCAAATGGGTGATAGTGGCGTATCACTGACTGTGTTCTTTTCAAGTTTTGAAATTGGTACTAGTTTTCAAAGTGGCTATGTTCCTACTGAAGACCAAGGAATCGCGACACGCTGTAGCGGCAGAACGGTTTATGAAATCGACGGTAAACCTGCCGCTGAGGTCTACAACTAATGGACGAATCAACTGGTTGACTTAAATTCAACGTCGCTGCCAGCCAATGTTCTCGGTTCTAGTACGCTTACCCCACTCGGTATGGAAGTAGGTGATGTCAGTGGTATCCCATACTTTAATCTTGCACATCCTGAAACCTATACGCAAGACCTAGCGTTAACCTTCTTCTGCGAAGTCGCGGAGGGTCAGAAACTAACTCTTATGTCAGGGTCTGTAGAAAATATTATCAGCCGTCCTGGCAGAGTCGCGAACGAGGCAATCAACAACTCCAACTCACCGGCTAGTGACGTGATTGGCGGGCTTGTAGTCTTCTGTGGAGGCTGTCTACTTGCTGTAGAAAACAGAGCAGATGAAATTGCAGGACCAATCAATAAAAACATGCTTGACCAGCCATATCTTGGTTGTTTCACTTTCGGTGAACAGGGCTGCCTTATGGGCGGCGAAAACAGACATGGGAATTTGATGATTTCTGTCACCGTTTTCAAAAAAAATAAAGCCTAAGACAATGAGTCTGGGCAACTCAAACGAAGAGGCTTTAAGGGAGGCGCTGCTCAACGTACAGCGCATGCGAGAAAAAGAGTTGGTTGCCCACCAGCAAACTGAAACCCTAATCAACGGCCTTCAAATTCTCAACGAAAGCAGTAGCGTTTCAGACATTTACAGCAAAATACTCGGAACGCTGCAAAAAGTAATTCCTTTTGAATGTGCCGCCATCCTTGTCGCGACCTCTGACGGAAACCTGTCAACAGCGGTGTGCACCGATAACAGACTTAAATTCTCAAGAGTGCCAGTTACTGGCATATTCAAACGTTGTTTAGATGGTAACTCGACAGTCGTGAATAATATGTCGAGAGTAGAAGAATGGCCGACTAACGATGCTACATCAATTGAGGAACTCACTTCTGCATTATTGGTCTGTTTGCCTGGTACGGAACAGTCAACGTTGATTGTCTGTGCAGGAATTGACAAGTGTAAGCTTCGCAAAAAAGATCTTAACTTATTGACAACATTCACACCGTTGGCCACTCAAGCAGTAAAGCGTGCTGGAGAAATTGAAAAATTAAATATGTTGGTTAGCAAGCTTGACTACTATGCCCACTACGACATGCTTACTGGCTTACCGAATAGAACGCTATTTGATATTAGACTCGACCAAGAATTACACCGTTCGAACGAAAATTTTGCTGTTCTGTTTCTTGATCTTGATAATTTTAAGCATACAAATGATACCTATGGCCATGATACTGGTGACATTCTATTGAGCGAAATTGCTTTTCGTATCACTGGTGTACTCGATCGAAACGATACCATAGCCCGTATGGGTGGCGATGAATTTGCTGTCATCATCAGAGGTGCAAAGGATCGCATAGCACTGAGTGAGCTATGCTCCCGAATAACATCAAGGGTGTCGCATCCATTATTCCTTAGCAAAAACTGCATACAGCCTTCAGTCAGTATTGGCGTGGTTGCATCGGCTCAAGATATCAATTCAGAACAAGCCATTATGCAGAACGCCGACATAGCGCTTTACGATGCTAAAAACAATGGGCGTGACTGCTTCAGCGTATTTAGCTTAGAGATGAAAAATCGGATTAGCCGCCTCAACGAGATTGAGAAGAGACTAAAAACAGCATTAGAACGGGAGGAGTTCAGACTAGCCTACCAACCAATATGTTCTTCAACTTCGTTGTCGTGCCTTATGGTCGAAGTGTTAGTGCGCTGGAAAATTGATGATGTGATTCAGTTCCATCCCGACGAGTTCATTCCGATCTCTGAGCAAACCGGTGATATTTGCGACATCGGAAAGTGGATTTTTAAGCAATCGCTAGTAGACCTTTTTGACTGGTTAAAAACAGTCTCAAGACGAACCGTTGCAATTAATATAAGCGACAATCAGTTGCAGGACTCTGATTTGTCCAAGCAATTATCATCTATCGCAAATGATGCAGGCATAGAACCAGGACAAATAGAACTTGAATTAAGCGAGCGAATTGTAGCCTCTGAAATCAATGATACTGTGTCTGAAAATCTTCGAGTTTTGCAACAACACGGTTTCGGATTTTCATTCGATGATTTTGGTACTGGACAGTCTTCGTTTCTTAACTTACAGAAATTCCCAGGCACTACGTTGAAAATAGACAAAACGTTTATTGATGAATTGGAGCATTCAGACAACCAAAAAAAACTCATCAAAGGCATTGTTAATTTCGCCCACAGCCTAGACTTGCAAGTTGTAGCAGAAGGTGTTGAAACGGAACAGCAATTACAGGTGCTGCAAAATATATCCTGCGACTACATTCAAGGATACTTGTTAGCAAAGCCTATGACATTAAACGAATTTCTAAACGACTACGATCAAATTGGTAACAGACATACACACGTTGACGATATGCGAAAAGCTGGCTGACTACGACAGGGTACACAACTCTTGAACAATACTGACAAACAAGTAGGCATCCATGAGATATATTCCTTTGAAATCGATGAATTTGATTTCATTTGTGGACCTAACACCCGTGGAAACGCATTCATCGAAGCAGCTGCAGGTAAAACCAAGCAGCAAACACCTTTCGAAGCTATTTTTTCGGACAAAAGTACGGCTTCTCTGCATTTGATGTTACTTGAACATGTACGACTTACCTCAGAGACTATCAGCTACCCCTACCGTTGCGACACAGAATCGCACTGTGTATTTCTAAGAGCGGTCGTATCCAAAACATCTACCATGCGAGTTGGATTTCTCAATAAAGTATTGGGATATGAAGCCAGACCAACCGGCACAAGACTCGTTAGGGAGTTTGTCACAGAATCTGCAGATTTTTGTATGTGCAGTATTTGCAACCGAGTCAATCACAACGATCGATGGATTGAGTTTCAACAGTTAGTTGAAACTAATGCATGGCCTGCCAACGGTAAAATCATGCGCACGCAATTTGAGGCCTGTAAGGATTGTAACAACTCAATTGGTCAGCGCATTGCAGAGACAAAAAGATCTTATGATAGAAAAATTGCGTAATCTGTGTTCATCGGTTACAAACTAAGCTTGTAACAACTTTTCGTCTGTTCTCTTATAGAGAGAACGTGCTCTAGACTACCTCCGAACGGTGGATAGCCTGTAACCAAATTCGATATAAACACGTCAAAATCATTTCATTTTTAAACAGTTTTATCTTCAAGCAGCGCATTCAACATGCCCGTGTGATTATTCATAAACTGTTTAGTCACTTGATAATGTTCAGTATCCGTATAGGCAGTCTCTTCAATCCCTTCGCCTGCCAATAAGAATAACTTAGCGTCTGGGTATGCCATGATGATGGGGGAATGCGTTGCAATAATAAACTGGCAACCCTCACCAACCAAATCATGCATTCTCGATAGCATGGTTAGCTGACGTTGAGGTGACAATGCAGCCTCAGGCTCATCGAGGATAAACAGTGATTTTCCAGAAAATCGATTCAACAGCAAGGCCATAAACGATTCGCCATGCGATTGTTCATGTAACGACTTACCACCATAAGAATTTATAATGGGGGGACCTAAAGCATCCTTATCTGCGTCCAGCGATTCAATTTCTGTTGCCACATTAAAGAAACTCTCTGCGCGAAGAAAAAAACCATCAAGCGGTTTCCTAATGCCCCGCGATAATCTTAAGAATTGGCTTAATTCAGAATGCGAATGACGCGTGCCAAACGAGAAATTTTTTGTGCCACCCTCTGGATTAAAACCAGCGGCTACCGCAATAGCTTCAAGGAGCGTGGATTTTCCAGACCCATTTTCGCCAACAAAGAAGGTAACTTTAGGGTGCAGTCGAAGACTGTCAAGTGATTTTATGGCATCAAGACAAAATGGATAGTCGGAGAAATTCTCGACTTTGTCTCGTTTAAGTTTGATGTCTATCAGAAATTGTTCGGATATCACAAAGTGTCCGTCAATTTATCAGTCAGCAACGCTTTACTTAACATCAATATTCACATCATAGACTTTATGGCCAAGCAAGAAAGACGACTTAACAAGAAAACTTACAGAATCTTGTCCAACAAAATTTGGATTGGCAATGTAGACAATTTTCTTGGATTGAACTGTCTGACCCACACAATTACCCGCTGAACCGGTGTCCGGATTTTCAGGTATAACAATTTTGCCAGCTTCAAATCGTAAATCACCACCGACGGGATAGCGCTCGATATAAATATCGAAATGCCGGTCGGTGCAATCACGTCGCCAGTAACCAAACTCACCAACAAGCAATTCGGTTCCTTTCGTACCCAGTACTTTGTCTGATGTGACGATGGGCGTGCTGGCACAACCACCGAGCACCATCAAAGCTGCATATACAAACATGACAAACACGTTTTTCATTAGGGACTCCTTACCTAGCGAGCAACCAAGTGAATAACACGAAGCCTCGCAGCAGACTCACAAAATATCAATTAAACCATCTGGAAACAACGCTATTTCACCGCGTTTGCATTCTTTTACCGAGTACCAGCGGGCAATAGATTCAGCGCCGCTGTCTTCAGAAAATACAATGCGATCTTTGGCATAGATTGAGTCATCTAGTAGACCGATGCTCGCCGAAAGAATAATTTCATGCCCGACGACCCCTTCATGATCGTATAAATTTTCAAACATGCGCCAAGAACTGGTTATTTCTATATCGACACCAAGTTCTTCCATGAACTCTCTGCGAAGTGCAGCTTCACGTGTTTCGCCAAACTCGACATGCCCGCCAAGCGGACGTATGCCCTTTACGCTGCCATCGTCGTTATACACTTCAAAGGCGAGCAACCGCCCCCTGAAGGTAGCCACACCAATAACTTTTACTTGAATGGATTGCGAGGGGCGCCAAACTGTCATCTAAATGTTAGCACTGAATAGATTGGTCAAGGAAGGGTAATGCCGGTGCATCTGTGCAATGCACCGGCGTTTTTCACTGTAGTAATGTTGCAGCCCAACGGTTTACTTTGGCAACGAACCTTGCACGCCTTCGACGTAGTAGTCCATTCCTAGTAACACGTCGTCACCAATGGTCTCGCCTTCAGCAACAACCTCTTCACCAGCCTGATTCATAATCGGCCCTTGAAAGGGATGAATAGAACCGTCAACGATACCTTCTTTTATGATATTCGCTGCCGCTTTTACATCATCAGGAACCGCGGCGCCATACTCTGCAAAGCCAACCATGCCAGAGTCGATGCCGTGCCATACATCTTGCGATTCCCACGTGCCGTCCATAACGGCTTTGGTACGGTCGATGTAGTACTGATTCCAGTCATCGATGATGGCAGTAAGCTGAGCTTCTGGTGCGAATGCACTGACATCAGACGCCTGACCAAAACCAACCACACCCCGTTCTTGTGCCGCTTGTAATGGCGCGGGTGAATCTGTGTGCTGAGTGATGATATCCGCACCTTGATCGATGAGTGTTTTTGCAGCATCGCCTTCTTTACCTGGGTCGTACCAGCTGTTCACCCAAACGACGCGCACTTCTGCGTCTGGGTTAACTTTACGCATAGCAATAGTGAAAGCGTTGATACCGCGCACCACTTCAGGAATGGGAAAAGAACCGATATAACCAATGATGTTGGACTTGGTCATCATGCCAGCCATGGTGCCAATCACCGCTCTACCTTCGTAAAAGCGCGCAGAGTATGTCGATACGTTATCAGCACGCTTATACCCAGTCGCATGTTCAAACTTCACGTCAGGGAATGCCTTGGCGACTTTGTTCGTTGGGTTCATGTACCCGAAGGATGTGGTAAAAATAAGATCGTGACCGGTACTGGCAAGCTTTCGAATGACACGTTCCGCATCGGCACCTTCAGGCACGCTTTCTACAAAAGTGGTTTCAACCTTGTCGCCAAATTCTTCTTCCAGTGCCAAACGGCCAATGTCGTGTCGGTACGTCCAGCCATGGTCACCGACAGGGCCAACGTAGACGAATCCAACCTTAACGGGGTCTTCAGCGTGGACTGACATTGAGCCAATTGAAATGAGCGCAGAAACCAGTGCAATGGATAGCTTTCTAAATTTTGCCGGTTTCCGCTTTTCAGTGGTACTGCTTAATGGTGCAAACATCAATTTCTCCGATGTGTATTGGTAGATTTAAGTAAACCCACTATTTTGTTGGGTGAAACGCTTGTCCTATGCTGGCCGGTGCGTTTTTGCGTATCCGGCCGCGATCACGCGAAATGATGACCAGCACTACAATTGTCGCAATGTAGGGTAGCATCGACATCAGCTGTGATGGAACATTAATACCGATTGCTTGCGCATGCAATTGAAGAATCGTAATTCCTCCAAAAAGGTATGCACCAAAAAGTAGCCGACCAGGCTGCCACGTCGCGAAAACCACCAGTGCTAATGCAATCCAACCTCGGCCTGCGCTCATACTTTCCACCCACATTGGCGCATAAGCCATTGATAGATAACAACCCGCAAGACCTGCACAAGCACCACCGAATAAAGTTGCCAAGTAGCGCACCCGAATGACAGGATAGCCTAGCGCGTGAGCGGAGTCCGGCGAATCGCCTACGGCTCGTAGAACCAATCCGGCACGCGTGTATTTTAAAAAGAGCGACACCGTTAACACCAACAGAATAGAACCGTAAACTAACAGGTTGTGCTCAAATAAAAGGGGGCCAACAATGGGCAGATTGGCCAACAATGGGATTGAGTAGCTGGGCAAGCCCTCATAGGCAATGCCGATTAACGGCTGACCCAGCAGCGCACTAAGGCCAACCCCAAATATGGTCAATGCTAGACCAGTCGCCACCTGAGACGCTCTAAGACTCAAAGTCAAAAATGCAAAAACAAGCGCCATCAAGATGCCTGCAAAAACACCCGCAAGAACGCCCAAAAACGCACTGCCCGATACATGGGCAACAGCGAACCCACTGACAGCCCCTGCCAGCATCATGCCTTCCACCCCAAGGTTCAATACACCCGATTTTTCCGCCACAAGCTCGCCAATGGCGGCAAACACCAAGGGCGTTGCAGCGGAAATGACGGTGAGTCCAATCATGACCATCATGTTGCTATCCATGCTCATACCCGCGCACCTTTAGCTCGCCAGACAATACGATAATTAATTAATACATCGGCCGCCAATAAGAAGAACAACAGCATGCCTTGGAACACACCAGTCACCGCGACTGGCAGATTCAAACTAATTTGTGCTGATTCACCTCCAAGATAAGACAATGCCATCACCAGTCCGGCAAAGATAATTCCAATCGGATGCAGGCGACCAAGGAAGGCGACGATAATGGCGGTGAATCCGTAGCCTGGGGATATGTTCGGCAGTAATTGTCCAATCGGGCCAGCCACTTCAAACAGTCCAGCGCAACCAGCGGCAGCACCACAAAATAATAAAGAGAACCAGATCAATCGATTCTGGGTAAAGCCTGCATATAAACCAGCACGTGGTGCACTGCCATTCACCTTCAATGCAAAGCCTAACAACGTTCGTGAAAGCAGAACCCAGACGCCAACTGCGAGCAACAACGCGACTAACGCACCAATATGCAGTCGAGTGCCCTCAAGTATGACCGGCAACGTTGCCGCAGCGTGAAACAGACGCGACTCAGGGAAGTTATAGCCATCAGGATCGCGCAATGGGCCGTGCACCAACATGCTCAATAATAATGCTGCAATGTAGGTCAACATTAAGCTCACCAGAATTTCATTGGCATTAAACCGGGTACGCAAGAATGCCGGAATGGCTGCCCAGAACATACCACCCAGCATGCCAGCCGTAATCATTAGCGGTAGAACATACCAAGCTTCGACTTCATAGAAATACAATGCAACTGCACCGCCGCAAATACCACCGAGTATGAGTTGGCCTTCTGCACCAATATTCCACACGTTAGCGCGATAACCAATCGACAAAGCCACCGCAATCATAATCAGGGGTGCAGCCTTCACACCTAATTCAGACAGACCATACACAGAACTCACCGGTTCAATAAAAAACGCGTAGAACGCCTTGCCTACCGGCACACCTAGTAAAGCAAACAGAACCAATCCCGCTAGCAAGGTCACGACCAACGCAATAAGAGGCGCTGCGAACCCCATGAGCTTGGAAGGTTCGGCACGAGGTTGCAAAGTGATCATGCTATTGCCTCCTTCTGAATAGCTGCACCGCCCATCAGTAAGCCAAGATTTTGCACACTCATCCCTTGAGTTGCATAGAGTTCCGACAAGCTTCCTGCACACAGAGCCGCAATACGATCACTGATTAACATGAGCTCGTCGATATCCTGCGACACGATAAGCACTGCAGTGCCTGCATTTGCCATAGCTTGCAAAGATTGGTGAATCGCAGATGCGGCGCCTGCATCTACACCCCAAGTCGGTTGTGATACGACAAACACACTCGGTTGTTGTTCTATTTCTCGACCGACAATAAATTTTTGCAAGTTGCCACCAGACAAACTGGCTGCAAGCGATGCAGGACCGTTACACTGGACATTAAATTTGCTGATTATTTGTTCTGTAAAGCGTCGTGTTTTGCCTTGACTAACGAGCCCACCAGTGAGTAATCCCGTTCGATAATGTGCAGTTAAAAAGGCATTATCGGCCAACGACATAGACGGCACTGCCGCATGACCCAAGCGTTCCTCTGGAACACAGCACAATCCGCGCATCCGCCTTTCACTGGGTGAAAGCGATCCAGCGTCCACTCCCTCAAGCAACAATTGCAACGGGTTTTTTAAGCGCACCTCGCCTGCGAGCACCTGCATCAATTCATCTTGCCCGTTACCTGCAACGCCTGCGATACCCACAATTTCGCCAGCATGCACCTGTAAGTTGACGTCTTTGAGTGGAATCCCATGCTGCTCTGTCGTGGCATAGGACAGCTGACTGAGTTGCAACATAACTTTGTCACTAGCATGTCTTGTTTCGCGGGCTGGTACGACAACCTCGCTACCCATCATTAACGCTGCCAGACTATGAGTGCTTTCATTCTCTGGGATAGCCGTTGCAACGCGTTTGCCACCGCGCAAAATAGTGGCCTCGCTACACAAGGATTTTATTTCATTGAGTTTGTGACTGATGTACAAAATAGCCACACCCTCATCGCTCAGCCTGCGTAAGGTGACAAACAAATCATTGACCTCTTGCGGCGTTAGGACGGAGGTTGGCTCGTCCATAATAAGTAGTTTTGGAGACTGCAATAAACAGCGAACAATTTCGATGCGTTGTCGCTCCCCTACCGATAAGGTATAAACCTGACGATTTGGGTCGAGAGGCAAACCGTATCGATTGGAGACTTCAACAATTTTTTCTTCCAATGCACGATTAGCAGGTACAGCCATACCCAGTGAAATATTTTCCAAAACAGATAATGAATCAAATAAGGAAAAATGCTGGAACACCAGTGCGATACCAAGCTCACGAGCGCGTGCGGGACTGGTGATATTGACGGCCTCACCTTGCCATTCAATGTGCCCCTCATCGGCCTGAAGCAGACCGTACAGCACCTTTACCAAGGTGCTTTTTCCAGCACCATTTTCGCCGAGCAGCGCATGGATTTTACCCGCATGGAGCGTTAGATCGACGGCATCGTTGGCCAGGCAACCAGGATAGGCCTTGGTGATACCCCGCATCGCAACCAGTGGCGTGTCGGGTGATTCAGTTTGAGTGCTCATACGGGCCAGTTTTATTCTACAACGACAAGTTTACCCAAATTTCGCCCCAACCAAACACCAGAGCCAAGCTTGATTCGCTACAATTGGATTTTAATCCGTTGTAACACTGATGTCATCTGAATCAAATGCTTTTCGAGGCAGTTTTCTGCACTGCCTGGCTAATCCTGCGAGAGCCGGAGAACAATCCACACAGTATCTCGAAGATGGCATTCTAGTGGTCGAAGACGGGCATATTGCGTCGCTGGATGACGCGAGCAATACGACGATACCGGCAGATTGCCCTGTGCACGACCTGAGCGGCAAACTACTGGTGCCTGGATTCGTCGACACCCACGTGCATTTTCCGCAAATTGATGTCATTGCGTCTCATGGCACTCAACTGCTTGAGTGGTTGAAAACTTTCACCTTTCCAGCTGAACAACAATTTGAGAACAAAGCCATAGCTGAGGATGCTGCACAGTTTTTTCTTGATGAGCTCATGCGCAACGGCACAACCACGGCGCTCGTATTCGCAACCGTGCACAAAGCATCAGTCGATGCATTTTTCAAAGAAGCGCAACAGCGTAAATTACGCATGATTTGCGGCAAAGTCATGATGGACCGTAATGCACCAGACCAGCTATGCGACACTCCAGAATCAAGCTACTCAGAAAGCCAAGGGTTGATTGAACAGTGGCACAACAAGGACCGACTGGGCTATGCAGTGACACCCCGCTTTGCCCCTACCAGCAGCGACGAACAATTGCGTATGGCAGGCAAGCTGTTAGAAGAACACCCAGACGTACACCTGCACACGCACTTAAGCGAGAACATCAATGAGTGCGATTGGGTTGCATCATTATTTCCAAATCAACAAGACTACTTGTCGGTGTACGAACATTTCGGCTTGGTGCGAAAACGCTCGGTGTTCGCGCACGCAATACATTTGTCGCATAGCGAATGGAGCCGCTTAGGTAGCGCTGAGGCGGCGGTAGCACACTGCCCAACATCGAACCTGTTTATTGGTAGTGGCTTGTTCGATCTACAAGCTGCGAATAAAGCCAAGGTTGCGGTGGGGCTAGGCACTGATATTGGTGGAGGTGATTCGTTTTCAATGCTGCGAACAGTCAATGAGGCTTACAAAATTCAACAACTGCAAGGCGTTACAGTTGCACCCATACAAGCATTTTATATGGCCACGCTCGGTGGCGCACAAGCCTTAGACTTGGACCAACACATTGGCAATTTTGAAGTGGGGAAAGAGGCTGACTTTGTCGCCCTTGATACCGCGGCAACCCCATTGATGAAAAGGCGCACGAGTGTTGCAAACGATTGGCAAGAAAAACTATTCGCCCTAATGATGTTGGGCGACGATCGATGTATTTTCGATACGTTTATTATGGGCAAGTCGGCGAAGTTAAAGACCAGCTAAATCAGCGGCAATTCGATATCAGAAAATAAGTCTTCTCTTTCCCGACGGTTAGTTATCGCTAATGCCGCGTCTACTCGATCTGCATTCAGATGGGCTGCAAACTGCTCAATGAATGCATACATGAAAGGTCGAAGTTGACGATTACGACGCATGCCAATGTGAGTCATGCTGGTGTCGAAAAGGTGCCCTGCTTCAAGCACTTTTAGATCGCTGTCTGTTCCAGCCTCATAGGCCATTTGCGCGATTATCCCAACACCTAGCCCAGAACGAACATACGTTTTTATAACATCGGCATCTGCGGCGGTCAAAACCACATTGGGCTCTAAGCCTTTAGCAACGAAAGCTTTATCAAGTTGTGATCGACCCGTAAAACCAAACACGTAAGTGATGATCGGAAAATTAACTAAAGCCTCCAGCGTTAACCCATCAAGCTGGCTGAGTTTGTAGAGTGCGTGATCAGGCGGCACGATGACAGCTCGATTCCAACGCGAGCAAGGTAGCATCACCAAATCGTCGTAATGATGTAAGCCTTCCGTTGCAATGACAAAGTCAACTTCTCCAGCCTCAATCATACTGGCCATTTGCGCAGGCGTTCCTTGGTGCAACTGGATGTTTACGCGGGGGTAGCGCTCGCTAAAGGCCTCTATAATAGAGGGCAACACATAGCGCGCTTGGGTATGGGTCGTGGCTAAACGCAACTCACCCGCGTTCGGGTCGTTATACTCTCGACCTATATTCTTGATGTCATCAGTGGCTGCCAACACGCGTTCGGCAACATCGATAATTTCTTTGCCCGCAGCGGTTTCAGCAATAACCTGTTTACCGCTGCGCTCAAACAATTGAACCCCAACTTCATCTTCCAGTGACTTTATCTGCTTACTAACACCTGGCTGTGATGTAAATAAAGCGGCCGCTGTTTCAGAGACGTTTAGATTGTTCTGTCTCATGGCTACGATGCATCGTAACTGCTGCAGTTTCACGCCTCACCAGTCTCCACGCCTAAACGTTTTTGTAACAATGGGCTGGTGGTGGTGTACTGCGTGTATTGTTTTTTATCCGGCTCAAATTTGTGCTTTATCGCGTGGGCCGCCACCGCGGTTTCATGAAAACCTGTGAGTATGAGTTTCTTCTTACCCGGATAAATATTAATATCTCCAACCGCATAGATGCCAAGTTCCGAGGTTTCATAGGTTGCATAATCAACGGTGATTAAGTTTTTCTCCAACGCCATGCCCCACTCACCGACCGGGCCTAATTTAGGCGACAAGCCAAAGAAAACCAACAGGTCATCGACAGGTATATCGATTTCTGATTTTTCTTCATCGCGCATGATGCAATGCACACTGCTCAATGAGCCATCTTTTTCTGCAAAGCCTTTCATTGCGCCAAACAATACTTTGACCTTCCCGGTTGTTTGCAACGCCATTAATTTTTCAACAGAGGCTTCAGCTGCTTTGAATCGTTCAGTACGATTCACGAGCGTAACACTTGCCGCTGTGTCGGCCAATGCCAAAGCCCAATCTACGGCGGAATCTCCACCACCAAGCACAACAAGGTGTTTACCAGCGTGGACGTTGGGGTCACGCACTCGATAGAACATTTGAGTGCCTTCAAACTGGTCAATTCCCTCTATCCGTAGCTTCACCGGTGTAAAGGAACCTGCGCCCGCCGCAACAATCACTGCGCGGCAATCCACTTGAAGACCTTTGGATGTTTCAACGGTAAAGGTATCGTCAGAATTTCTGGTAAGCGAATCGACCGTTTGATCTAAATGCATCGGTGCTTCGAAGGGTGCAATTTGATCCATCAATTTATCAACCAGTTCACGACCAGTACACAACGGCACGGCAGGAATATCGTAGATGGGTTTGTCGGGATAGAGCTCGATGCACTGGCCACCCGGGTCGGGTAACGCATCGATAATGACAGATTCAAGCCCTTGCAAGCCTAATTCGAACACTTGGAACAGGCCAACTGGGCCTGCCCCTATGATTACTACATCTGTTTTCATGGTCATGCTAGGGCTGGCCTGACTGCTAAACTGCGGTAGGCTAAGTGTATCACTGCAAAAAGTAGCGAATACCAAATCCGGAGGTCACTTCGTCAATATGTCGGCCCCAGCAAAGAACTCACCGAAACCAATTTCTGGCTCATCGTAACGTTGAAAGTCAAATTTATGCACACCAACGTTTGCGCAAAGAATGAAAATGGCGGTAGATGTAGTGCGTAACAAGCCAGACAATTGGCGGATTGAGCTTGTTTTTATTTCCCACTGCCTTTTTCACTGCTAAATTTTTGCTATCAAGCTATTTGGATTGGTTGCGCTTAAATATGGTGCTAGTATCAAATAACCCTGCCTTAAACAGTCCAGCAGAACGATTTGCTGCACTTACGGTAGCCAATACCAATCAGGGTTAGACACAAAAGCAGTTTCTACAATAACTTTAAATGGAGATATCAAAAAGTGAAAATCAAGAGTATTACAGCTGTCAGCACGCTGGCGCTTTTCCTGATGATTAACACCATTGGCACAGCTTCAGCAGAAAATCGCGATTTCAAAACTGCTCTCGAAGAATGCTTCTGGGGTTTAATCTTGACCGACGAAAGCCAGCGTGGTCTTTCACTAGGGCTGAATGTTGTTTCAGGCGCACTTGGTTCATACGCTTATACGTCGGCGACCATGTCTCCTGATACTTTTTGCGCGACAAAGACGGCAACTACTGCAAAGTTTGTAAGTGAGACGTACCCACGATTAGTGGAAGATGTGTCCCGCGGTGAAGGTGAGTTCTTGCGAACCGCAATGCAACTAACTGGATGCGATAGCGTTGCCGCACAAAACCAGGTGTCCAACGACATTCGTCATGGACTTGCCAACGATCTTACACACACTCAGTACAGCTCGATGCAAGACGCAGAAAAAGCGCTTCGCCTGTTTACCAACTTGAGTATGAGCGCCCAATCTAACTGTACTGCATAGAAGCCACTATAAGATCCGTTTAGTTACCACGGTAACGGCTCTTTTTGACTCGCGGAGGTACGACGCATTGCCTCCGTGGGTTTGTTGCGCTAATTATTTTCGTTGCCGGTTTAGCCCTACCGTTCAGCCAATTACACGCCGACACCGAAAACAAAACGGCAGAGTTAACTGCACTTTCACTTCACCCAGAATGGTTGGCATTGCTTCACTATGAAGTTAGTGCAACAGGCCAAATTCGTAAAAGCTACGCTCAAACTAATTCCTACTTTTTAGCAAAAACTGGAAATCGAGATCCAGCTGCTGAATTAAAAGCTACGCTTGAAGCTTTTTCCACTACAACCGCCTTACCAAACCAACACGCACTGTGTCGTTTCCCAGGCAGACGCCGGTGGATAGAAGCGAACTCCACCTATTCTTATGCCGATGTGCCGTGCCCAGAATTTAATGCATGGGCAGCACTTGATACCATAGACTCGGTTAGCATGGTATTCGCCACTGGGCATTTCGCCAGTCCCGCATCGTTTTTTGGCCATAATTTTCTAAAAATAAACAAGGCCAACAGCGCCGATTATTTAATCGACACGGCGATTAATTTTGGCGCATTGATACCGCCAAACGAAAACCCGATAACCTATTTGGCCACCGGTATTTTTGGCGGATATGAAGCAGAATTTTCTGCTGAACCGTTCTATCGTTTTTTAGCAAAATATGGTGAGAAGGATCTTCGTGATGTCTGGGAATACAAGTTAGCGCTCAGTGATGACCAGCGCAATTTACTCATCTCGCATCTTTGGGAACTTCGAGACGTACAATTCCCGTATTATTTTTTCCGTGAAAATTGCGCATACCATATATCTGCATTACTGAACCTTGTCGTCGACCAAACTTTTGTACCACGCTTCATGCCCTGGGCAATGCCAGTCACAGTTTTCGATAGCATGATGTCGACAGAAATAAATGGCAATCCATTAGTTGCGGATATTGAACTGCACCGCTCCAGACGAACACTGTTTCAAAATCGGTATGCTGCAAGCTCTGTCAGTCTAAAGAAAATCATTCATCAGTACTCCTTAGGGCAAGTCGACCTGCAAGATTCGTTGGTTTTCCAAAATTTGAGTGAAGACGATAAAATTTGGATAATCGATACACTGCTAGACTATTCGGCATTTATGTCGAAGGAAAAAGATGGTCAGGTACATAAAGACAATCAACAAAAATTGCTGTTAGCACGGCTTCATCTAAAACAAGGTGCAGTTAACCAACCGGACGCCGACAAGTCCAGACCACCCCATTTAGGCCAGCGACCAAGCTACACATCTATAGGGGTAAGCCAATTCGAAGGCGGAAACGCTACTGGCTTTTTGCGCATAAGACCCGCTTACTATGACTTTCTGAGTCTTGAATTCGGACGAAAACCGCACGCCTCTTTTACTTTGTTCGACACACAAATCAACTTCACCGAATCTGTCTCTGTCGCATCATTTGACTTAGTGAGTCTGAGTAACCTAAACACCCAGTTTTCAAATATCGCTATCGACAAGGCTTCCTCATGGCAATTCCGAATCGGAAACCAACCGGTCTCTGACAAGTGCGACGACTGCAACCGATGGATTTTTCAATGGGACTTAGGTAAATCCAGAAAATTTGGTCAACACCTAGCAGGCTTCGCACTTGCAGGGATTGCCATAACCGAGAGCCGTAACCAAACTGGCAATGGAGCATTACAAGCTCACATAGGATTGACGGGTAGATTAAGTGCCAATTGGCAGCTCTACTCTCGAGTTAGTTATTCAGAAACGTTTAACCGCCATCAACCTTTCCACACAAGCTACGAGTTAGAAAACAGGTTTGGCAATTCTAGATGGTGGGATATAAGAATTAAAATGACAAAACGTGATCTTCTAAACACGACAGTGTCAGCTGCAATTTATTGGTAATTCTACAAGGGGTTCGTACTGGAATTCGTATTGAAAACTACGTGGCGGATAGTACCGCCACGTAGTTTATGTTTTACTGAATGTTGTAGCGATAGCCACCAACAAGGAAAAACTGATCGATAATATCAATACCGGCATACCATTGGCCTGGGCCAGCGTCACCAACAATACCACCACCAAGTCCAAAGTTTGTGTCGCTGACGCCAACATCAATAATGTGTAAACCTAAATTCGCATACCAAGCAAAATCAGTCGTTGCCAGCTGATCACCACTAATCAAACCTTCAATTGCAAGCTCAGATGCAGAGACACTACAACCACCGAAATCGAAAAACGCATCACAAACGTCAAACGAGCCACCGTGGTACGAGCCTTTGACCGCAAAGTCAGTATTTTCTAATAGAGTCACGTTACGCAATTGGTAATAAGCACCCAAGCCATAGGTGAGAGATGATGAGCCAAACCAGTTAGATTGCCCCACGTCTGCAAATACCACTACGTCGGGAGAAATTTTGTAGTTAAAACGCCCACCGAAGGTATTGAAGTTACTTTTTAAATTAATGCCAACTTCAACGGACATATCGGACATGTTGTCCATATTCGCTGTACGTCCGTTTGCTGGACCGAAGAAATCAGCGTGCAGTGGAGCAGCCATAAAGCCTACAAGAGCTAGAACAATCAGCCGTGTTTTTTTCATCTAAATTTCCTTAACGAATAACAATATTTATGGATAGAAATGCAAGCCTAGGACGTGAGAATCAGCACATCGCAGGACTTCAATTTAAAGTTAGTTTGTCATACGGTTGGTATAAAAACAACAATGCTGTGATCAGTAAAAAGATTAGGACAAACAATAAATTGACGTTAATGTCATCTGTTTCACTGCGCCGCTATACTTTAGTATTAGTCTAAGCGCTGCGCGTAGCCTGCTATTGGCCGCGAAAAATCGCGGCCGGCCAAAACTGTGTTGTACTGCACAAGAGCATCCAAGCATCAACTTTACTAGTTGAATACTTGTTCCCGCGTAGACATAAACTCAACTTCAGGCCAACGCTCTAGCGTCATTTGCAAATTGACACGAGTCGGTGCTAGGTACACTAACTCGCCGGCATGATCGATTGCCAAATTGCTCTCAAGCTTTCGGCGTAAGTCTGCCATCATTTTTTCATCTTCACACTTGACCCAACGCGTTTGCTGCACACCGACTGCTTCGAACTGACATTCAACTTTGTACTCATCGCGCAAGCGTTGCGCCACGACTTCAAATTGCAACACACCAACGGCCCCAAGAACAAGATCGTTACTGATCATGGGTTTGAACAATTGTGTTGCACCCTCTTCACACAACTGACCCAAGCCTTTTTGCAGTGCTTTCATTTTCAGTGGATCTTTCAATACTGCTCGACGGAATAGTTCAGGTGCAAAATTGGGAATACCAGTAAAAATGAGATCTTCGGAGGAGGTAAACGTATCACCGATACGAATGGTACCGTGATTATGAATACCAATGATGTCACCACTAAATGCTTCTTCTACATGGCCACGATCGGCTGCCATGAAAGTCAACGCGTCTGCAAAACGAACCTCTTTTCCTAAACGCACATGCCGGGCTTTCATGCCTTTGGAATACTGCCCGGAGCAAATTCTTACAAACGCCACTCGATCACGATGTTGCGGGTCCATGTTTGCCTGAATTTTAAAAGCAAAACCGGTAAAGTTTTTTTCTTCTGGCAGCACTTCACGTGACACTGTTTGTCGCGCCTGAGGCGGCGGTGCATGCTCAACAAAACCATCTAGCAGTTCCGCCACACCAAAGTTGTTTATCGCTGAACCAAAAAAGACAGGCGTTAGCGTTCCTGCCAAATAAGCTTCTTTATCGAACTCATTACAAGCGCCCTGCACTAGTTCGATTTCTTCACGAAGCTCGGATGCCATATCACCTAATATTTCATCAAGCTTGGGGTTGTCTAAGCCTTTGACGACTTCACCTTCTTGTACTTTTCCACCGTGTGTTGGCGAGTAGAAATGTACCGTATCGTGATGCAGGTGATACACACCCTTAAAACGTTTACCCATACCAATCGGCCAGGTAATCGGTGCACAAACGATATTGAGCATTTTTTCAACTTCGTCCATCAGCTCGATAGGTTCACGCCCTTCACGATCAAGCTTATTAATGAATGTCATGACTGGCGTATCACGTAAGCGACACACATCCATTAATTTTTCAGTTCGGGTTTCAACACCCTTTGCTACATCGATCACCATCAACGCAGAATCAACCGCCGTTAATGTGCGGTAAGTGTCCTCGGAGAAGTCTTCGTGTCCAGGTGTATCGAGCAGATTAACGATATGATCTTTGTAGGGAAACTGCATAACGGACGAGGTCACTGAGATGCCACGCTCTTGCTCCATCGTCATCCAATCCGATGTTGCATGCCGAGCCGCTTTTCGGCCCTTTACCGTACCGGCAAGCTGTATCGCACCGCCGAATAATAAGAGCTTTTCAGTCAGGGTCGTTTTCCCTGCATCCGGGTGCGAAATGATGGCGAATGTTCGCCTGCGCCGGATTTCTTCGATGGGAGTCATGATGGGATTGCAAAAGGTCAGCGGAAAGTCAGCCGACTAGTATAACGCTCAGCGCTTATCAGGTCACGTGGAAAAAGGGTTGCCAATGGTTTTAGCCATGACAATCGCATCTTCACGCCCATCGACACTCTCATAATAGGCCTTGCGCAGGCCGACTTCATTAAAACCCGCCCTCTCATATAGCGTAATTGCCCTAGGTGTGGATGGCCGAGCTTCGAGGAACGCCATGTGAGCACCTGCACGCTCTCCCATGGCCAATAATTTTTCTAGCAAGCCTCGAGCATAGCCACGGCGGCTGTAGTCTTTATCGACGCACAAATTTAGAATGTGGGCCTCATCTGCGGCAACTTGCATGACACCGTAACCAACCAGCACCAGATCGAGCCGCAACACCTGCATCGTGTATCCCGCCTTAATACAATCGCGAAAAATCCCTTCCGTCCACGGAAACGGATAGTTCCGATTTTCAATCGCCATCACATCACGCAAATCTGTAGTGCGCATAACGCTTGCGTGTACGACTGGTGTCGAATTGGCTGACATACGACTTAGCTTAAACGGGCGCGTGCCGCTTTCAGCACGTTCCAAGCTTGGCGCTTTCGAATGGGAGATTCACGCAGCAAAGCAGGATGAGGTAGTTGCCATGCCGGCATACTCGCACGCTCCATAGGAACCAGAAGTTCGTCTGCATCCAACGTCTCTGGAAGCGTATGCCGAAACAATAAAACCGCATCGCGATGCGGCTTACACACGTCGGCCACACATGGCCCACTGGCTTGCGCTACAAGATCAGCTTGATTCGCTGGAGGTATAACCGCAAGGCAGACATCTTGCCGACGCCATGCAATCGCGCGCAACATGTCGTCGAATAATTTTGCGTCTGTCGCCTCGAACGGATATTGCTTCTGCTGCTGGCTTATCGCTTCAACCAGTATCAACAGAGGTGCATCGGCCTTACCAAGCTGAGAACATCGCTGCCCACGAAACGGTATTTCCACCAACGGTGTTTGCATGAAGTCGACAACCTTTGGCGTCTGTAGCGCCGTTGGGACCTCTATTACCGGTGGTGTTTCCGCTTGCGTAGTAGGTTGTTGAATTGGCTGCACAGCAGCTTCAACTACCGCACGCACAGCAGGCTCGATATTGGTTTGTGCAAGCAATTCAGATGGCTGCAAACTTGCCCGTTTAATCCATGGCACGATGCCCATGCCGGAAAGTGCACGAAGCTGGTTCTGTGTGTAGGGCATTTGGCAGATTGTCTATTCGCGAATATTAATTCGCTTGTTTCGTTTTCGAACCCAACGGAACAAAGCATAGGCAGGCCCAGCGATGGCATAGCATGCTGTTGCAATCAGTATCATCTTCGGCGGATCAACCGCTGTGGTCACCAATAGAAACAACAATCCTAGCAGCATCACAAACGGAACTTTCCGGCTGTCGCCAAGATCTTTAAAGCTGTAATACATAAAGGTGCTGACCATAAGCAATCCAGAGCAGATGGTCGCAATAAGCGCTAATACAACAAGGTCTTCGCCTTTCGCTCCAAATTCGACACAGACCCAAACCAGGCTGGCCAAAACCGCAGCAGCTGCCGGGCATGCAAGACCTTGAAAGAATCGTTTGTCGGCCGTACCAACGGCAACATTGAACCGCGCGAGCCGCAATCCACAGCATGCGGTGTACACAAAGCAAGCCACCCAACCAAGCTGACCGTACTCTGCCACTGGCAAGCTCGACAGCGACCAGGTATACATAAGTAATGCCGGTGCAACACCAAACGACACCATGTCGGCCATGCTGTCATATTCAGCGCCAAAAGCGGTTGAGGTGTTGGTCATGCGAGCAACCCGCCCATCCAACCCATCGAGCACCATGGCGACCAAAATGGCAATGGCTGCCGTTTCAAATTGACCATTAATGGACGCAATAATCGCGTAAAAACCAGCCAGCAAAGCGCTGGTGGTAAATAGGTTAGGTAACAAGTAGATGCCTCGACCACGCTGGCGGGTCGTAGGGGTGGGGCCCTGAGAATTCATAATGGTTCGGCGCGAGCTGCTTTCATGTCACGTATGGTAACAGTTAGCAGCCCGGCCGATCACGGTGGTTAGACTTTTAGTGATTTATCGCCGCGCGCAATACCAGTTGCGCCCGATCTGGCCACTTCAATCACGTTATCTTCACCGACCGTATCCAAAAATGCGCGTAATTTGTGGTCATCGCCAGTGAGCTCAACCACATAACTAACATCGGTTACGTCCAATATCTTGCCGCGAAAGATATCGCACAATCGCTTGATCTCTTCACGGCCTGAATCGACCGCACGCACCTTCACCAACATGATTTCACGTTCAATGAATGGCACTTCAGTTAGATCGGTTAGTTTGGCCACAGACACAAGCTTATTCAACTGCTTGATTATCTGCTCAACCACACGTTCAGTGCCAGAGGTCACGATCGTCATGCGTGACAAGGTATCGTCATCGGTTGGCGCCACCGTCAAAGACTCAATGTTATAGCCGCGCGCACTGAACAAACCAGCAACACGAGACAAAGCACCCGCTTCGTTTTCCATCAGTATCGAAATAACGTGCCGCATTAGGCAAGCTCCCTCGCAGGATTCAGACGCATTTCATGATGCCCCTTACCCGCTTCAATCATGGGATAAACGTTCTCTGCTTGATCCGTAATGAAATTCATAAAAACCAATCGATCTTTCATCGCAAACGCATCTTTGAGCGCACCTTCAACGTCACTCGGATTTTCTATGTTCATACCAACATGACCATAGCTTTCAGCCAACTTGACGAAGTCGGGCAAGGCGTCCATGTACGAATGCGAATAGCGCTTCTCGTAACTAAACTCCTGCCATTGACGCACCATGCCCATGTAGCGATTGTTTAAGTTAATGATCTTGATTGGTGTGTTGTATTGCAGACAAGTTGAAAGCTCTTGAATACACATTTGAATACTTGCCTCACCAGTGATGCAAGCGACAACGTCATCAGGTTTGCCCAATGCCACACCCAATGCTGCCGGTAATCCAAAACCCATGGTGCCAAGACCACCAGAATTGATCCAACGATTCGGCTCTTCAAAGCCATAATATTGCGCAGCCCACATTTGGTGTTGGCCAACATCAGAAGTAATATAAGCTTCGCCTTTGGTTTCTCGCCATAAGGCCTCTACTACCGCCTGGGGTTTAATCAGCGTATCGCTTAATTCGTAATCCATGCATTTGCTGGCCTGCCAAGTATTAATCTGTGCCCACCAATTAGCTATATCTGCAGGGTCTGCGCGCTTTTCTGTGGCTTTGATCTGTTCAAGCATGGCATCAAGCACCTGCCCTACATCGCCAACGATTGGAATATCGACCGTGACGTTTTTAGAAATTGAGGCAGGATCGATATCGACATGAACAATTTTGGCGTGCGGACAAAAACGATCTATCTCGCCAGTAACACGATCATCAAAGCGCGCACCAATGGCAATGAGCACATCACACTCGTGCATAGCCATATTTGCCTCATAAGTACCGTGCATACCAAGCATGCCAATGTTTTGTTTGTCTGACGCAGGAAATGCCCCTAACCCCATTAACGTTTGGGTAATCGGATAACCCAACTCACGCGTGAACGCTCGAAGCTGTTCTTTTGCATTACTCAAGACCACGCCACCACCTGAATAAATCATTGGCTGTTTGGCTGACAAAATAAGATCGACGGCTTTTCGAATTTGTCCAGGATGGCCCTGTGCTGGTGGACTGTACGAACGCATCTCAACTGTTTTCGGATACTCAAAAGGAATTTTCACATCAGGTGCGGTGAAATCTTTTGGTATATCGATAACAACTGGACCGGGCCTTCCTGTGGTTGCAACATGGAAAGCCTTTTTGATCGTATCGGCCATGTTCTCAAGCGAATCAACCAAGAAATTATGCTTTACACAAGGTCGGGTAATGCCAACGCAATCCACTTCTTGAAAAGCATCACTACCAATAAATCGGCTTTGTACCTGACCAGAAATAATGACCATGGGAATAGAGTCCATGAACGCGGTTGCGATACCCGTGACCGCATTGGTAGCCCCTGGACCTGATGTAACCAGCACAACACCGGGCTTACCGGTCGCGCGCGCATAGCCGTCTGCAGCATGTGTTGCAGCTTGTTCATGACGAACTAAAATGTGCTTGACTGAATTCTGTTGATATAGCGCATCGTATATGTGCAGGACTGCACCACCTGGATAACCAAAAATAAGGTCAACCTCTTCTTCTTTGAGTGCTTCCATAAGCACCTCACCACCGGATAATTCCACCTGAAAATTCCTCGTAATTATTTAGCTTGATTAGGTGACAGCAACACTCGATTTGCGTGTGTTCTGTCTTGTCAGTGTTGTAGAGGTGGCTTGTCTGCATAACAACCGGGTTGTGGAAGCGGGGGTGGGTGGGCCGCCTAGGTGTACTCCTCTGTCGGTTGAGGGGAGTTAACGCCGGTTTGCTGACAGGCCAGATTGTGTCCTGCCCCTTAACAACTTCGAGTATAACGAATCAAGTGCATTTGGGGTGTACGGACTTGAGAACTGTGCTGTGCAACCCGAAAACGTTAGAATGACGTGTTAAATTGGCATGAACCGAGCACCAATTTATCTAGCAAAATATCTGAATCTAAGCAGAACTAAAGCCGAAAAAAGTGTCAAATTTTTAATGCCATTTCAATCCAAAATTCAGCATCAAACCCTGCCCTCCCAACTGCGCCGCAGGTTATTGGCAGGCGTTGCAGGTCTGGGCCTGAGTTTGTGCGCAACCATTGGCTTGTCACAGCAGAACCTGCCGAGCATGGGCGAACCGGCAGACAATGCGTTATCGCCTATAGAAGAGAAGCAGCTCGGCGCACAATTCATGCGTCAAATTCGTGCATCAATGCCGCTAATCCGCGACGTACCAACATCAGAATACATTCAAATTCTCGGCAATCGACTGGCCATAGCATCGGGCAAATCAACTGAGCTGGATTTCACCTTTTTTGTCATCAATGATGATCAGATTAACGCGTTCGCTATTCCCGGTGGTTACGTCGGTATTAATGTCGGATTGATCGAAGCAATGGACCGTGAAGAACAGCTTGCCGGCGTTGTCGCACACGAAGTTGCGCATGTCACGCAGCGGCATCACGCGCGTGCTTTTGCTCTTGGCAATCAATACTCGATTCGAACAGCCGCCACTATTTTGGCCGCCATTCTCATTGGCCAAGCCTCTACCGAGGCCGGTCAGGCAGCTCTAGCCGCTGGTATGGCAGCCAACCAACAATCGGCGGTTAATTTTACCCGCACTAATGAAATTGAGGCAGATCGCATTGGCATCGAAATTTTGACCAATGCACGTTATAACCCCACCGCCATGGCGGAGTCGTTCGACATATTACGACGGCAGAATAGTTTGAATACCTCCAGAGGCGCACTGCAATATTTACAGACTCACCCGCTGGATGAAAATCGAATTGCAGAAGCCAAAGACCGTGCCGTTGTGTCGGCAGATCTAGTCGATGCACCGCAAACCGATTTTCAGCTTTTTAAAGCACGTTTATCCGTACTATCAACTCCAGATAAAGGCCAGCTACTGCGTACCTATCAAGCCCGCTTCGTCACTAATCCCACTGTCGAAACCATTTATGGCATAGCACTTTTGCACCTACAAGCTAATCGGCTTGAACAGGCAACTAACTATCTGGACAAGCTTGGCGAATTTACAACTGATAATCCGTTGATAGAGCTTTCGCGCGCCACAGTGCTCGAGCAGCAGGGTAATTTAGACGCAAGCCTTGCGCTACTAGAGAAGTTGCACGAGAACTACCCTGAGCGCTTCTCGGTGGTTGAAAAACTGGTTGAACTGCAGATTCGTCAGCGTCGCTTATCGGTTGCCATGCAAATTACAAAAAACTACCTACGCAGAGCAACAGAGCCAAACCCACTCGCGTGGCGACAACTGGCTAGCGTGCAACAGCAGCTAGGTCAGCAAGCGGCAAGTCACGAATCACTGGCTCGTTATTTCACTGGCCTAAATGAATTAGGTCGTGCCCAAAGTCATCTAAAGCTTGCCCTACAGTACGTTGCGCCAAGTTCAAAGGATGAATTGAGGTTGCGCGCAAGCATTAAAAACTTGCGGGGTATTCCGCCAAGCCAGGACAGTGAAGATGCAGCGAATAGTGAACAGAAGAGCAAATAAAACTACAACGCCGCTTCCGATTGCTGTTTTTATAATCAATGCAATCGAGAGCGGCGTATCACACCTAGGCTAATTCCAGATCGGGATTAACGAGGTGCACCTCCTACCAAAAATTTGATCAACGTATTAGCTCAGAACAGGTCCTGCACTAACCAGTGACTTACCACTATCGTTGTCGGTGTACTGGACAAAATTGTCGACAAACAGCTTCGCCAACTTCTCAGCTGCATCTTGCCACTGGTCGGCTGATTCATAAGTTCCACGAGGGTCAAGCAGTTTCGAATCCACACCATTGAGCGCTGTTGGTACGCTCAGGTTAAAGATTGGCACCACTGCGGTTTCGGCATCGTCGATTGAACCATCCAGTATTGAATCAATGATGGCGCGAGTAGCTTTGATGGAAATTCGCTCACCAGTACCGTTCCAACCCGTGTTAACCAAATAGGCTTTTGAGCCTGCAGCTTCCATCCGCTTAGTTAATTCTTCAGCGTACTTAGTTGGGTGCAGACTTAAAAATGCCTTACCAAAGCAGGCACTAAAAGTAGGTTGAGCTTCAGTCACACCCAGCTCCGTTCCGGCCAATTTCGCCGTAAAACCTGCAAGGAAGTGGTAGCGTGTTTGCTCCGGAGTCAATATAGACACTGGCGGTAGAACACCAAAAGCATCTGCAGATAGAAAAATAACTTTGTTCGCATGTCCGGCTCGTGAAACCGGTTTTACGATGTTTTCGATATGATCGATTGGATACGATACGCGAGCGTTCTCAGTCTTGCTGCCATCATCAAAGTCAACGCTGTTATCACTGTTAAGCACAACATTTTCTAGCAGTGCATTACGTTTAATCGCACCATAGATATCTGGCTCAGCTTCCGCACTAAGACGAATGGTTTTAGCGTAACAACCACCTTCGAAATTAAACACGCCATCGTCGTCCCAGCCGTGCTCGTCATCACCGATTAGACGACGTTTTGGGTCAGTCGATAGTGTGGTTTTACCCGTACCAGATAAGCCAAAGAATACAGCCGTATTGCCATCATCGTCAGCATTAGCTGAGCAATGCATTGAAGCAATACCGCGCAGTGGCAAGATGTAATTCATGTAGGCAAACATGCCTTTCTTCATTTCACCACCGTACCAAGTACCACCAATAATCTGAATTTTTTCAGTCAAATTAAACGCCACAAAGTTTTCAGAGTTTAATCCGTGCTCTTTCCAATTTTGATTAGTTGTTTTAGCGGCATTCATTACCACGAAGTCTGGCTCGAAGCTTTCTAGCTCTTGTGCGTTCGGACGGATGAACATGTTGGTTACAAAGTGCGCCTGCCATGCGACTTCCATTACAAAGCGCACGCTCAAACGAGAGTTCTCATTCGCACCACAGAAAGCATCAACCACAAACAGGCGCTTGCCTGAGAGCTGCTGTGTGGAGAGTCCCAGAAGGTCTTTCCATACGGCCTTACTGATAGGTTTGTTGTCGTTCTTGCCTTGTGCAGCCCACCAGAGCGTGTCTTTGGTGGTTTCATCTTCAACGATGTACTTGTCTTTCGGACTTCTGCCGGTGAAAGCGCCAGTATCAACCGCAACCGCTCCACTAGGAGTAACGATGCCCTTCTCCAAACCACTTAAGGATGACTTAGTCTCTTCCTCAAATAGCTGCTCGAAGCCGGGGTTGTGGATAACATCAGTCACGCCAGAAATTCCGTACTGAGCTAGGTCCAGGGTGCTGGTCATGTTTCTGGCCGGCAAGTTCATCGCATTCTCCGTTTGACAGGTCTGGGGCTTAAGTTAACCCCCATAGCCCTAATTTAGCGGCTGTGAGGTGGCGAACTATACAAGAGAGAATGGGACATAGAACGGAAATACTTTGAATTTTTGTACACAATTCGGCGAACCAATGCGGCTTTGGGCCTATGTTGTAGTTAAGCTACTTGCCGCATTTGCCTGGTTAATCAACAGTACCTACCTCCTAAAGGCTTGAAAAGAGCAGCAGCTTCAATAAATGTGAGGGACTATGCATATTCGGGTGGTGAAAAAATTAATTTGCGTAGTTTCAGTTCATTTTGAATTCGTAACCAATACTGGGATTTTTAATTCCATTCAGCCGTTAGAAATTCGCCATCCCTGAATGCAAACAGCCCAGCGAGAACTCGCTGGGCTGTTTGTAGCTCGGCGCGCCACATGACGCACTAGTTCAGTTCTAATAGAACTAACGCTTGTCTGCAGAAACACCCAACTTACGTCTGAAAAACAACACGATACTGCCCATTAGTACCAGCCCAGGAAATAGCGGGTCGTTACCCGGTCGCGCGCTGATGGAGCATGCAGAGCCACTAAGCCCTGTTTCAACGATGCCATCACTACCGCCCGTTGTGCCATTTGTTGGCTCACCGCCTGCGGTTGTGTTCCCACCCGTACCGGTTGTGGCGCCGGTCGTACCACCAGTGGTCCCTTCACTACCGCCAGTTGTTCCGCCGGTCGTGCCGCCAACAACATCATCGTCACGAAAATCAGGAATATTGTCATCATCAAGATCGGTCAGCACACCATCGTTACGGTACAAATCGTTCAATGCATCTGACACAACACTATCGACAATGCCATCGCCATTTACATCAAGGTCGAAGGTATCGAGAATGTTGTCGCCATCCGTGTCAGTACCAGCTGTTACTAGAGCGTCAGCAACATCTTCAATGCCATTGCTATTGGCGTCCGCGCCATTGACCAGAACAAAATCGTAACTATCTGGTATCCCATTCTGGTTTGTATCAACGATCGCATCTACAAGACCATTATTGTCAGCATCTGCACCGCCAGCTTCGATAACATCGTTACTGCCGTCATTGTCACTATCGATATCCCGGAAATCTCGAACACCATCAGAATCAGTATCTGGCACTGCGAACTTAGGTATGCCTTGGTCTGCCACTTTTTCAGCTAGATCGGCGTAACCGTTCGCACCGAACACCTGGCCGGAATCAACAGCACCGTTGTTGTCTGCATCAAGAAATGGCACGTCAACCACGTTTTGATTACTTTCGTAGATATCAGGGATTCCATCGTTATCACTATCAAGATCGAGATAGTCAGGAATCAAATCACCATCGGTATCAACTGGCTGTGGTGCGCTAAGCCCGATCTCAACTGAATCTGGAATTAAATCGTTATCCGAATCGATATCCATTGAGTTAATGATGCCGTCGCCATCACTATCGATTGAACCTTCAATCGAATCCAAGATGCCATCGCTATCCATGTCGGCTGCATTGCCCGGACCATCCTGTGTTCCATCATTGTCTGAATCTAGATCAAGATAATCTGGCAAGCCGTCAGCATCGGTGTCGATTGGTATATTCACGTTCGGTCCGGCTTCTGCAAAATCTGGAATGCCATCGTTGTCAGAGTCAAAGTCTAGATAATTTGGAATTGTGTCACCGTCTGTGTCTATATTGGTGCCTTCTATAACATCTGGAATACCGTCGTTATCGTTATCTGGGTCGGAAGAATCAGGAATTTCATCACCATCGCTATCGCGTAAAATAGGCAATGTGTAATCTTCTACTTCACCGTCACTGAAGCCACCCTCCGCATCAGCTGCGCCGATGGTATCGGTGCTAATTCTGAAACGAGCGAAAGTGGGACCAACATAGCCGGTGGTAACACCATCAGTGTCTGGCCAAAGTAACTTGATACGTTGGTTATCAGCTCCTGCTGGAACTGTTTCTGTTGCAGCTTCGTCCGGAGAAAACATGCCATCGCCGTCGAAATCAACCCAACCGACCAGTGTTGCAGGTTGGCTAGAAGGGTTAGATACAAATACGTTAGTCGTATAAGCTTTGGCAAATTCAACTAAAACCGGAAACGCGAACACACCATCTTCATCATCTGGGGTAGCGCCATTGTCATCGCCGTTTGCTACCGGTGAATTAATCGGAGCGTTGTCATCTCCTGCAATTTCACCAATATAAGGTCCGTTGGCAACCACCTCATGGGTAGCCAAACCATAGCTAACTGGCGCATCGCCGGTATCTGAGGCGAACGCCGCCATCGGAGAAACTAGTGCAAGCGACATAGCCGCAACGAGAGTGTTCAGTTTAAACATGCCTTTATCCTTCGTTCATGTGCCACTCTGGCACCACGAACCGTGTCTGATTGTTGGACTGCTTTGTTTGCAAGACGCACGTTGCACTCGACGACCAATAACGGACAGCTGAGGAAAACGACCCGATTGCAATTCTTCTACCGATAAAAAAGCATAGTGCTGTTTTAGCGCGGTGTCAGAACTACTCGATCATTTTCACTCGGATCGGTTACATCAGCCATAGGCTGAGTATCGCCAAATGCTTCTGGCCGAAGCCGTGTTGCATCAATTCCCTTATCAGAAAGGTAGCGGATTATGGCGATTGTGCGTCGACGAGTTAGAAACATAGCTGCTTTAGCGTCATCTGCTGGAGCCGTATGGGCTGCAACCGTTACACCTAAGTCAGTTTTGTCACTTAATGCGTCTGCGACCGTATCCAGAACCTCTTTAGCTTTCGCTGTGAGTCGATCAGTTTCGGGAAAAAACGACAACCCGGGTACTGATTCGCCAAAAAACGAGCAACCATTGGCTAATACGGCCGTCCCAACAGTTGTGTTGGAACACTTATCTGATGCATCAACGATGCCGTCCTTGTCAGAATCAACCCTTCTGGGGGTAATTTTTTTCGGTGCAGGGATATTGACTAATGGCTTTAAGCGTCCAGAATTGGACGGTTTGACGGGAATGGGTGACGTTTCGGCTATGGCCAGTTGTTGTTCTGGCAGTTTATCAATTTTAAGACCAGGCTTTGGCGCTTCCCAATCAGCAATAGGCTCACCCCTCAAAGGTGCTACCGGTGTTGGCACAGGAACTGGCAAAGGCTTGGGGACTGATCTCACTACAGGAGCTTGCTCAACTGGCACAGTTGCAGGTATTTTAGCTACCTGCGCTGTAACCGGCTCAGTTGGCATCTCAGACGGAGGCTCGTTGCTAACAACCACAATTGGGCGGCGAGCAGGAGAGGTGTTGAAGCGGTATAAAACGCTGAGTTGTCCATGCATAACATCTGCGTCGTGGCCTTGCCATTCTGCACGTACTGCAAGACGCGGGGTGAGTGAGTAGTCGACACCTGCACCGACTACTAAGTGCGTGGGATTTTTTTGCGTAGTGCGAATATCACCGTCATTAAACAAAGCGCCAGCACCAACCCGACCGTATGCAGACAAGTTTCCGAAACGTTGCCTAAACAATCCTGAGACATCAGCCACTTGATAACCGACAGCCAACCCATTCGTAAACGTGGCCTCACCAAGATCAGCCGCTCGCCCTTCTATGGCGAAACGCTGTCCAATTGTTGTGCCTAGGGTCACCTGACCTGCGGCACTGAAACTTTGGTCTTGCACCAACGACAAATTAGTTGTGTTTGCGTTAAGAAAACTTGCACCCAGACCAACCCCAACGTAGGGGCGCGGTTGCGCGGCGCAAGCTGACAGCATTGCAACCATCGTCATGATTGATACACGAGCAAGATGTGTGGACTTCAAGCGCATCCGTTTGAATAATCCGAGCGCTGCTAATACAAATAGAATAAGCAACAGTGGATCGTTTGCTCGGGTGGCCGTTGAACAGCCAAACACACTGCCGCTTTCACCCGTTTCGAGCGTGTCTATTGCTGGTTGTGCACTTGGCATTGGTCTTGGGTTAAACGGCGATGTAGGCACAATCGGCTGGCTCGCAATAGACCCACTAAACGCCTCTTCTGCATCGCTAACGCCGTCGTTATCGCTATCAGTATCACGGTAGTCAGGGAAGCCATCTTGATCGGTATCGGGATAACCACGATTTTGATTCATGTAGGCATCATCAAGCCCATCAACATTATTATCTTTAAAATCATCAACACGGCCGTCATTGTCTGTATCAACGCCTGCTGTTTCTAATAAGTCGGTTAACCCATCTTGATCGGAATCAATATCTCGAAAATCAAAAACACCATCTTGATCGGTATCGCGAGCAACAATGGGCGTGACATATAAACGATCAGCTAAACCATCACCGTTAAGATCAATGCCTAAATCGTACTGACCGTCGCGGTCTGTGTCGCTACTGCCAGCTTCAATAACATCCGGAATACCATCGTTGTCGGCATCAAGATCGTAATGGTCTGGTACGCCATCAAAATCTGTATCCAAAATGTCGTTTCTAGTGATGCCTGAATCAGAAACATCTTCGATCAAATCGGCAAGGCCATTATTTCCAACCGCAACTGACGCATCGATTTCACCGTTACCATCAGCATCGAGCAAACGAAGTAAGCTTTGGCTTGATATCGCTTCAAACAAATCAGGTATGCCATCGTTATCTGAATCGAGATCGAGGCAATTCATAATGCCGTCACCATCTCTGTCGGCGGTGCCTTCTTCATCATCTGGAATAGTGTCGTTGTCATCATCGATATCAACAATATCGGGAACACCATCACCGTCAGAATCACCTATGGTGCCAGCAGCGCGGGCGTGTATTGTGCTCAGAGAACAACTTGCTACTAACAACGCTATAAGGAGAAAGCGGCAATTGCTTTTAGGCTCTGGGCGGCGGGTTATCCAGCCATGGAAATTAAGTCTCATACTGGTGAGTATGCAACAAAATAAAAAATGAATCTGACGGCTGGTGGTGAGAAATGGGGCTTAGGTAAGGTTTTCTGTAGACAACCGTTAAAAGTGCGTAGACGTTAACGAAAAAAGGCCACCTAGTTATCCTAGGTGGCCTCAATGTGTCTAACTAAATTGAATTAGAGCGACATTACTGCACCACTTGAAATTCAACACGCCGATTTTTTGCTCGGCCTGCGCTCGTGGCATTAGTCTCGCGCGGTTGCGATTCACCAAAAGCCTGTGGCTGCAGTCTTGGACCTGCTACACCCTGCTCTACTAGGTATCGCGCAACAGCGATTGCACGTCGTTTCGACAGTTGCAAATTACTCTCTGCAGTACCTTGATTATCAGTGTGCGCTTCAACAGCTACCCTAATTTCTGGGAAGTTATTTAACGTCGCTGCAACGTCCGTTAGTATCACTTGCGAATCGGCTGTCAGTCTGTCTGACCCAGATTCAAAGTTGACACCTTCAATGGCACCGTTGAACAATGCACAACCTGAATCGTTCACTGGTATACCAGGACCCGTTGTTGGGCATGCATCAAACGCATCGCTTACGCCATCTGCATCGGAATCTAGTGGAGAACTTACAACCGGCTGTTCGATAACAGGCGCTGTAACCACGGGAACATCTGGCGTTGGAACAGCAATTCTCGGTGCAGGTGCTCGTCTGCCAGCAGAACCGATACGATAGACCAAACCAAGTTGTGCGTATTTAGCGTCGGTTTCGTGTGCAACTAATTCACCACGAACAGCAATGCCATTTTCAAAGCCATATTCCAAGCCTAACCCTGCAAGCAAATGGTAGTCATTAATTCGGTTGAATCTTACCCCGTCACCTTGGTTGCGCATGGTACCGCCACCCAATCGACCAAATACAGAGAAGCCTTCGCGACGCCCACGATCGTCTGCATCGTTCAGACCATACATAAGCGCACTCAAACCACCGACTTGATAACCAATGTTGCTTTTCAAGCCTGAGCCGTAAATCAATCCTGCCTCGCCTAATGACGATGCGTGGCCTTCAATGGAGAAACGGTTACTGATGTCATAGCCAAGTTGCAGCGAGCCACCAAAGCTTTGAGTTTCATCAACCGATACTCTTGGGTCTTTATCTGCATCTGGCTCTAGCATACTGACGAGTCCACCAGCTCCGACATAAATGCGCCCTTTATGTGGAGTATTAGCCCGATCTGAGCCACCGAAACCACCTAAGTCACCCAGACCAATTGCGCTACAGCCCGCCAGTGCCATTGATGACACAGCAGCAGCAACAAGGCCTGCTTTACGCAGGCCTTTTGGGTTATGGGCGGGTCGCGAAGCGACCCTCCTTATTGTTCGCCAACTTATTGACACCAATGACGCAAGTAGCATCAATAGCATCATGGGGTCAGGCCCCTTGGCGGGTCCCTGAGGCGTTGGGCTTACCGAACAACCAAATCCCGAACCACCCAAACCAGTCTCAACGGTGCCTGCAAGTGCCCCTGATTCTTGAATATCAGGCGTACCATTACCATCGCTATCGGGTAAGTCTATTGGTGAACCCTGGCCATCCGCGGATGGACCAACGAAGCCATTGCCATCGCTGTCTGGGTCAAATTGATCGGCAATACCATCACCGTCTGCGTCGTTACCACCTGTAAAGGTCACGTCGAACATATCGTCTATTCCGTCTTGATCGCTGTCTTCACCGCGGGTTGTCGAAGAATCCGCGATGTCGGGAATGCCGTCGTTATCAGCGTCATTGAGGACGTCGACGCGTCCATCGTTATCGATGTCAACGCCACCTGCCTCAACGAGATCACTGAACCCGTCGCCATCACTGTCTAGATCTACCTGATCAGGAATACCATCCCGATCGGTATCTCGCTCACGTACTGGGTTCGCGGCAATGTTGTCATCAAGGCCATCGTTATTGCCATCGGCAAAATTATCCAGTACACCATTGTTGTCGAGATCCGCGGCTACGCCTAGGGTCTCTAGCAAATCAGACAGACTATCCTGGTCACTATCAAGATCACGATAGTCAGGCGTCCGATCTGCATCGGTATCAATTAAAATTCCAGTACTTCGTTGTAGACCATCATCGGCACCATCGCCATTAAGATCGTCAAATTGATCTATTCGACCATCGCCATCGCTATCGGTACCGCGAGCTTCAAGTAAGTCTGCAAGCCCATCGTTATCACTGTCCAAATCGCGGTTATCAACAACACCATCGGCGTCTGTATCAAGTAACGCGTTACTTGCACCACTGGTGAGTCCTGTGCTCCCCGCAGCTGTTGTCAAACGACCTGATGAATCGGTCTCAACACGGCCTGACTCAAACGCATCATAGATGCTGTCGTTGTCACTATCGAGGTCTTTAAAGTCTGGAACACCATCGTTATCACTATCCGCAACTATAAAGGTAGACGTACCTGAGTCAGGTGTCGACTCTAGAATGTCAGCAAAACCATTTGATCCTACTGGTGAGTCAAGCCTGCCGTCGTTATCGAGGTCTAAATCGCGAACTATGCTAAGCAGTTGTGCCGCTTCGGCAAGGTCAGTCACGCCGTCATTGTCACTGTCTAAGTCGTACTGATTAATGGTGGTATCACCATCAGCATCGCCTTTACCTTCAACTGAATCGAGCAAACCATCGTTATCGTCATCCAAATCAAAAATATTCATGATTCCGTCGCCATCAACATCCTCACTGACTGCAGGTGCCGCAGGTGCGCCTGTGGTGGCACCATTGTCCTGGAAATCCGGGGTGCCATCGCCATTGGAATCAATAGGATTCGCAGGGTCTGCGCCCGTCTCCATGCTGTCGGGGATGGTGTCGTTATCTGAATCTTGCTCACGATAATCCGGCGCACCGTCACCGTCAGTGTCTACTGGTTGATTTGGCATTGGGCCCGCTTCTACCGCATCAGGAATAGCATCAGCGTCTGAATCGGTGTCACGGTAATCTGCTTTACCGTCACCGTCAGTGTCGAAAACAGGTAGACCACTGGCCTGTACTGAGTCGTCAACACCTTTGTCATCAGCATCGAAGAAATTATCTATTTGGCCATCGCCATCAGCATCGAATCCGCCGGCTTCAACCAGGTCAGTAATACCATCGTTATCGCTGTCCAAGTCCATGAAGTCAGGAGTGCCGTCACCATCCGTATCTTGGATTGGAAAATTAAGCTCACCAGAGTCTGGTGTAGACTCTAAGACGTCTGCAAGACCGTTGCTACCAACAGCGATGCCGATGTCGATCGCCCCATTAACCACTTGATCTAATGAACTAACAACGTTGAAGTCTGGGTGTGCTTCTCGGTTGTCGAGCAAACCATCGTTGTCACTGTCTAAGTCCCAACCGTCAGGTGTGCCGTCGCCATCTGAATCTCTTGAGTCGGGGTCTGCAATGCCGTCACCGTCCGCATCAAGTAGCCCTTCAACTGAATCGGGGATACCGTCGTTGTCGTCATCAAGATCGTTTTGATTCGCAATGCCATCACCATCGGTGTCCGGGCCATTTGGTTTAGCTCCACCCGTGTTGCCGCCAGTGTTACCACCAATTGTAGTTCCCGTGTTTTGAATACCACCATCCTGAAAATCAGGACGACCATCGCCATTAGTATCCGCTGGTTGAGACGGAATTTGACCCGCTTCAATAGCATCGCTTACGCCGTCACCATCGCTGTCGCTCTCACGATAATCGGCTGCGCCATCGTTGTCTGTGTCGGTTGGCATGGCCGAACTGGAGCCAAAAGATTCAACCGCATCTGGAATACCATCAGCATCTGAATCGGTGTCACGAAAATCGAGCGTACCGTCACCATCTGTATCAAAAATAGGGAGCGCAGAAGATTGAATTGCATCGTCTACACCTTTGCCGTCCGAATCGGCGAAGGAGTCGATTCGGCCATCAGCATTGTTGTCGGTTCCACCGGCTTCAGCCAAGTCAAAGATACCGTCATTATCGCTGTCAGTATCACGAAAATCGAAGCTACCATCGCCATCTGAGTCGAGCAGATTGTAAATAAGCACGCCTGAGTCTGGAGAAGTTTCTATCGCATCTGCAATACCGTTTGCGCCTACGGCAAAGCTAATATCGATCGCACCATTAGGATTTTGATCTAATGCTTTTACAGCAGCACGGTCAGCCTGTGCTTCGAGGTTGTCGAGCACGCCGTCATTATCACTATCAAGATCTAATGCGTCGGGTACGCCATCGCCATCAGTATCGGTGGATGCAGCATCTGGAATGCCGTTGTTGTCGGCGTCTACCAGACCTTCATTAACATCGAGTATGCCGTCGTTATCGTCATCAAGATCTTGTTGATTAGCGATTCCGTCACCGTCACTGTCTGGCCCGGATTGCGCCATCGCTGGAACAGCTGGCGCCATCATAATTGCTAGCATCAGTGCCGAAAGCGTAGTTCTGCTGAATCGACGTTGCGGTTTTTGTTGAGCTTTTATTTTAATCACCATAATCTCTGCTGCACTTGCCATAGTCAACGGCATAAAATCCGTTACATTCGCTAAAAAACCAACTGCTAAGCGGGTATCTATCGGTAAAACAACCGAATTTACACGCAAAATTAAGCAGCAGGCACGAAAAATTCAGGTTGGACAATAACAGGTTAGAAGCAGCAGAAGCGCGACTGGTGTCACTATGTGGAGGAGCATTTCACCAACAAGTGATCGCAAATTGTGAATTTTGTCGGTCAGCGCGAAAGACGGTAAAGAAAAGGTTTAATAAGTAAGTAAACAGAACAGCAACTTGCGTTTGAATTGTGCAAAGCGGTGGAGGTGAAACGTAAATTCACCAGTCGAAATAGACGAAGCTGATAGAACTGCAACAAACTATAAAATATTCTGTAAAACCGGAAAAACGTCCATGTTTCCCTCAGCTTTGAACATTTAGCTCTAGTCGAGTACCCGCAATTCGATTCGCTGATTACGAGCCCGGTCAGCGTCGGTCAGATTTTGCGCAACAGGCAAGCTAGAACCAAACCCTTCAGCGCTTAATCGTTCCCCAGCAATTCCGAGCGATACGAGATGATCAACTACGCTTTTTGCTTGTGCCTGTGAAAGTGCCTTACTCTCCGCCACACTTCGTTGGTTGTCGGTATGCCCCATAACCACCACTCGTACTTTCGGAAATTGCGAAAGCTGGCGGCTAACCGATTTCAACGTCGTTTTAGATTGTGCAGTCAGCGTCGCTGTGCCATCACTAAATTGCACGTCGCGCAAAATACCGCCAATAGACAAACCAGCGACCAACGCAGATTTTGGTAACGGTTCAATTTTCACACCCGACATCGGCGGAAAAACAGGCTCCGCTCGCCAGGGCACAGTGGATTTTGCAGCGCTTTGTTTAGCCGAATCAGCTTTATCTATGCTGATCGCAGCTAACATAGCGTCGTTGTCGATCATCGTTTGCGCATCAATATTAGGCAAAGTCATTAGTTCAACTCGACGATTGCGTTTGCGACCTTCTTTCGATTCGTTGGTATCTATCGGTTGAGATTCACCAAGACCAATAGTTTCAAGTTGCAATTCAGCAACACCTTTTTCCTGAAAATACGCAACAACTGATTCTGCGCGGCGTGCCGAGAGCCCAAGATTTATGTCAGCAGGTCCTTCACTATCGGTGTGGGCTCGAACTTGAATTCTAGCTTCAGGAAACGCTAGCAGCGTGACTGAAACCTTATCCAAAGAACCACGTGCGCGTGGCGTCAACCAAGCAGAGCCTGGCTTAAAAGTGACGTCACTCAGCACTGCGTCGAACATGCCGCAACCGCTGTTGTCCACGGTAGTGCCGTGCACTGTGTCAGCACAGGTATCACTGGCATTGGCTACACCATCGCCGTCGAGATCCCTTTTACTTGCCTTTGGTTTCCAGACCGAAGCTGCCAATGACGGTGTTGAAGCTGACTGTCCACGAGAGTTGTTTTGTCCACGCTGAGCGCGACCGTTTAGGATTCGTCCACCGTGCGCAACTTGTGTGTTCGCCGCACCCAGTGCAGGTTTAGCTGCGTTAACAAATACTTGTCCAATACTTTCCGGCGCCATTCCAAAGCGATAAATACCGCCTAAACCAAACACGTTTGCTTCGCTATCGATGCGTGTAACTTCGGCTCGTAATGCAAATCCATTTCTGAATCCGTACTCACCACCAAAGCCTAAAATAAGGTTGTTCTTGCTGTAGTCGAACGGTTCTACGATGGAGCCGTGCTGCACAATTCCATAACCCAATCGACCATATCCACTAAACCCTTCACGACGCGAACGGTTTTGCACACCCGTTAGACCGTAGAACAGTGCGTTGATCGATGCTGATGTGTAACTGACGTCAGTGTTGGCTTGAGCGAACTCAGCGGTTCCCAATACAGACGTATCCAATTCAACTGACAATTGATTATGTAAATCCATTCCTAGCCGGAATTGGGACGCGGTAGAACTACTGTTGGAAACCGTAAAGACGGTACCCTCTGTATCTGGCTTCAGTGAGGACTTTCCAAACGAGCCTCCTGCGTATAGCCGTTTTCTGAACGATGGATCGTTCTCAGCGATATTGATCTCCGGCATGGAAATCTTACTGATGACGTTCGGCGTCTTGATCGACGAACATCCGACTAAACTAAATGTAACCAAGACGGTTAGTGGTGCTGACGCTTTCATTCGGCGTAAGCAACCAGGTAAATATGTAGACAAGGTCAAGCTCATTGGTGGTAATCCGTGTCATCGCAAGGCGAGTTGATTCACTTCGAACAAAGCAATTTCCACACCTGAACAGGCACCGCCAACGAACACGTAAAATACGCTATATCATTGTTTAAAAAGGATTTTATAGATTTTCACAGGAGTCTGTGAAATTTGCACAACTGGGTAATTTTTAATAACTGAGAAGCTCGTCACAGGGTTAAAACCCAGAATGTTCTTGCACTGCATTGTGGGGACAAACAATCCACTCGCTCATCCCCACACATTTCATTGTAAAGCCGTTTTACTATCGAAATACTCGAAGCTCTATGCGATTGTTTTGACGACGTCCAGCGGTTGATGTGTCTGCAACCAATGGCTGTGAGTGTCCGAAAGCACGCGCTTTTAAGCGTTGTACCGACACACCCCGCCCTGCCAAATGCCGGGCCACTGCCAGCGTTCGTTGTTTTGCAATTTCCTTGGCGCGCGCCTCATTACCAAATGATTCTGTGTGCCCTTGAATTTCTATTTTAACGCTCGGATTGCGCGTCAAATTTTGTGCTAAACGATCGAGTAATTGTGCTGCAACCGGGGTCAATGACGCTGTACCGCTGACAAATTCAACGCCGCGTAGCTTGCCACTGAACAGGGCGCAACCTTGTGCATCGCTTGGCTCGTTCGCAACTGGCGCTGAACAATTGCTGCGCGTATCCACAGTGGGTGCAGGAATCACCTTTGGTACCGATTGCGGCGCTCGTTGCGGTACTTGCTGAGGCATAGGCTGTGGCGCTTGCGGCTGTACTTGCGGCACCTGAGGTCGTTGTGGGGCTCGAGCTACGGGCGTGCCACGCTGTGTACCAGCGCGTGGGCGGTACAAAACCGATGCTCGTAATGCTTGCGCATCACCATCAAAACTCGTTAACTCACCACGCAAGCTCAAACTGGTAGTCAAAGGCCACTCTGCGCCTATACCAGCCATCACGGCCATATTATCTTCCCGATCAAGTCGGATAACTGCACTGTTGTCCATTGAACTCACACCAAGCCGCAAATAGCCTGCGAAGCCATTGCGATCAGCAATGTCATTGGCATCACCCAGTAAATACATTAATGCACCCGCTGACAAAGCTGTATACCCAATGTCAGTTGTGCCAGTGTCATTTTTCAAAGTGGCGCTGCCAAGGTAGTTGTAACCAAGTTCAAAACTGAAGCGACGGCTAAAGTCGTAACCAACAAAAACACCACCACCAAACGACACCTCTGAATCAAGCGTCCAGGCAGAACTCTGTGTATCTGGCCGTAGTGATGATGCCCCACCAGTAACCCCTGCATACCAAGGAAGGCCTGCACTTGAGCCTACGGTTGGCGCGCCGAGCACGATGGCGGCAATCAAAATTCCAAATTTATTCATGTTATTGAACTCGAACTGAAAACTGCAAGAAGTAAGCGTCACCGGGTAATAGCTGGTCAGTTTCTGCATTAATAGTGCCCGTCTGCTCTGCATCGGGCTCATTTATCCAACAAGGAGTACGCGAGCAAACTGCCGCTGGATAGTACAACGTATAGGGCGGAGTATAGTCGCGGATAACGACGTTGTAAGAAGTTTGCGTGCCGTTGTTGATCGCTGTTAGACGGTAGATAACACAGTTATTTCCTGGGGCAACGTTAATTTGTGCAGGCGTAAAGTCAGTGCCGGGGTCAGGCTGACCATCGCAGCCTACATCGACTGCTTGCTCCTTTCTAATGCTAACTTGTGATTCACTAACAGTTGTGACATCCGTTATCGAAGAGTTTGTATTGCCTGATGCGGATGCAGCGCCAAGCATGCTGATATTGCTTTGCCCTAGTACCGCAGCACTGGGTGCAAATACTTTTACAAAAATATCAGCGCTCGCGCCAGGTTGCAAACTCATTGGCGCACTAATGATTAGATCATCGGGACTAAGAAAACCATTCATATCGGTATCGGCATAAAGCGTTGCTTGCCATTGACTGTTTGACTGTTGTAAATCAAAAACAATATCACTCAACATGACATTGCCAGAATTAGTAATCAAATGCTCGTATACCACCGAGCCCCCGGGGTTCACTTGCGCACTTAAACTCGGTGTTAATTTGAGCTGTGCTTTTTTCGCAAACTGTACGGCATCATGTTTTATGTCACTGGCACCATTTAATGGCGATACAACTTTAAAGAAAACACTTTGCACAGTGAATTCTGGGGTTGCTGGAACACTGAGTCGCGCAATAAAATGTCGCGACTCACCTGAAGCTAATACACCGGTATTGGTGACCACCGCTCCACTAATACCGTCAGTAAAAATCACTTGCCAACCAGCGGGAAGCGCACCACCGTTGGCCGTTGCATGCCCACTTAGATCGTAAGAACCCGCAAAGCTGCCTTGGTGTCTGACGTATAAATCAAACGTTGCTTGACCTGTTTCGTCTACCGTCACAGTACTCACCGGTAGATTCTCTGGACCTGGTCCAACACCAAGCGCACCCGCAGAACCCGCTGGACTTTGGTTAGTCAAATCAACTTGATTCGATACTATCTCATCAAGATGGTCCGTTATATCGTTGAACACATTGGCATCATTTGCCGACCGTGCGACTTTGCGTATGTCAAAGCCTGCACCATTATTGTTCCCGGAAACACCAAACGGTAATTGCAACTGCATGACAACAATGGCGAACTGCCCAGGTTCTAAAGGCCCTGTATCGACAACACCATCTTGATTGTTATCCAACAAAGGTGTCGTTGCATCAGCTTTGAGTAATCGATACACCGTGCTCGCTGGAAAGGTGGTTGAGTTCGTATCGACTTCGATATTAAACGTATCAACCGAATTACCGGTGTTCCAAATAATATTGTTAAAGCTTACGGTTCCGGCAAGCGGTGCACTAGAAACCGTAACAGGTTCGCTCATGCCATCAATTGCAGTGGCTTGCGAACCGTTGGCGACCACCCCTGCGTTTTGCAATACAGAAAAACTCACCGCATTGCTAAACACAATTGGACGAGTTGCGCCGCCAGAATCAAACAACATTTCTGCTTGGTTAATTAATACACCCGCTGGCAATAGTTCCGCTATTTCTACATCGAAACTTAGCGATCCAGTTTCACCCGCTTGCACAGTTTCTATAATGGCGGTGACTTGATTGATTGAACTTGCATCTTGATCAAGCTGCGCTTCTGCTAAATCGACGCATGAATTGTGATACGCGCAATACCTAATGCTCGTGCTACCACCAATGTGTACATCAGATGGGTCGGCATCAGTCAACGATTGCGGATTCAAACTCCAACGACCTGAATCAGATACATACACCATACCTTGCGGCAATGCATCGATCAGAGTCACTTGATTCGCGACTACTGACCCCGTGTTCTTATACTTAAGTGTGACCGTATAAGGACCACTTGGAGAGATACCAGCACTGCTGCTGATCGATTTTGCAAATACCATAACAGCGCCTGTATCTACTTTCGCTGTATCAGAATTGCTTTTCTCGATAGTCGATGTAAATTGACTGATAGCTCGGATCGTTATGTTGGCAGCATCGCCATTTACGGCGTTTGTTGGTACCTTTCCAGATATAACAAAATAGAAATCACTATCCGCGGCTATCCATGGCGTTGTAGTAATAGCAATGTTGTTATCCGGCAAACCATCTTGATCAAGATCTGCATAGATCGCTAAATCACCAAGATCGATATTGTCGCCAGATTCGTTTAGTACCTGAAGGTTGAACCGATCATCACCGTTCCCAGTATTGCTCAATCGATGTGAGAACGAAATACTACTACCAGGTGCAACTACTTGCTGCTGGTCTTGCACCAATTCCATTCCAACAACTTGTTCTATTAGGGTCTCAACAACGTTAGATATGACGGTATATTCACGCCCGGTATCATCTTTATAAACGGCTGACGCTTGATTCCGGATAATCGTACCAGCGGGTGTGGCAGCTCTAACTGATGTGCACAGAACTGCACACAACAACAATAGAGTTATTGCAAGCCTACGTTTGCCTATATCGAATTGAATATTCAAGTGACAATCACTTACATTATTTCATGGCATAAATGACCGGCATGGGCCGACCATTATCATCGAGTAACATCAATTCAACTCGGCGATTAACTGCCATCGCCGTGTCATTGTCCGAACTGATACGCGGTAGTGCTTCACCAATGGGTTGCAGCACAACACGACTTGCATCGATGCCATTACTGACAAAATAGGCCTTCACCACTTCTACACGCTTTTGCGCTAATGCTAGGTTGTAGTCGACACTTCCCACGCTGTCGGTAAAACCTTGCACACCAACAATGAGAGCTGGAAATTGCTTCATTACCTGCATCGATTTATCGAGTCTTTCACTTTGCGGCGCTTCCAGCACGCTGCTATCGAATGTAAAAAACACAGCAGGCTCCCAAGGATAGTGAGTATCACTAATTTGCTCATGCAAGTTCACTGAACCGGACGGTTCGATGGTTGCAACCAGTTTGCAATCGGCCGCATCGTATTGCGCATAGAGCTCTTCCGTGCTGACACAACCACTTACCGCGAGAGTGATCAACACTGCCATCACAATGAGAATGAAGCGACTATTCATTATTCCAACCATTTGAACCAATCCTCATCAAACTTAACTTGCAATCCAATTCGCACACCTTGTGCGTTATAACCTTGTTCATCCAGATCATCTTCTCGAAATCCAATGACGTTGTAACGTAAGCCTATCCGCAGGTTGCGCTCTGCAATCCATGAGAGACCAAATCCGAGTGAATATTTCCCATCGAGCGGACCACCCGTACCAAGCCACCCACCGCGCAAATCCAATTCCCAACGTCTGCGTATGTCAAAAGTGCCACGCACATCGGCCATAAAAACATGGCTAGAAACCGAACCACTTTCAAAATCAATATCAGACCAGCGAGCGCCTGCGCGTCCACTTAAATTAGCATTACTGGCAATCTGTCGATTCTGATGCGTTGACAGCAGATAAGTTGTTCGGTCTTGACCGTCACGCGGACCGTAATCAACTTTCCAATTCGCCATAAACAAGCCATGCTGCTCGTTGCTGCGCTTAGGTCGCCGAGCAAAACCAATGGTCAGACGATGACGAGACGTTAGCTCACCAATGTCGGGCGTTTGTCGAGTAAATTCTTCGCGCAGTAGTCCAGTCCAATCCACGTTAAGGCGTTGAGCCACTGAGCCACGAAATCCATAATATTGACTAGAACTGGTTTCTCGAACTTCTGCCTGAGCACTGATCTTACGATTCGGATTCCTGTTGTCTGTCACACCAAGTGATACAGCAACCGAGTCCTCCCCGTTGGCACCCTGCATTACGTCAATAAATTCCACTGAGGGAGATACAATTAGCTTTGGTTTAATTTCATAACGGCCACGAATACCCGATGCTGTTTCTACGCTGCTTTCACCTATAATCCCTCTTAAGCGATACTCACTGTAGAGCTTGGTGGATGGCAAAATATCCGATTCAATACCTGCAGTGAATAATCGGTTGCGATTTGCATCAAGCGTATAAGACTGGAAAGAAAGCCCTTGCTCTAGTTCATAGCGAGCATAGACATTGACATGCTCATGCAATTGCAATCGCGACGACAAGCCCAGGCGATAACGCTGACTGGTTTCAACATCCTGTTCGTAATCCACACCAATACTGCCGCGCAACCCGTTCTTTAAAGTAAAACGCTTTTCTGCACCTAGCATAAATGTATTGAAAACGAGATCTGCTGAGCGATTCGTACTACGAACATGTCGCCCACCAGCACTTAGCGACCAATTGGAGAACGTCTTTTCCAGACGAACACTGGCAGTGGTGTTGCGATCGTTTTCAACTAAAGAACGACTGTGAGACGCATCAACCTGCGCCTTTATAGTGTTAGCGAGCGGTTGACGATGTTCAAAACGCCACTCTTCTCGACCTTGGGATATCCCGGCGGCCGGATTGTCGAACAACCTTGACGCTCGAGCCCAAGTCATCGCAGTACGGTAATCACGCCGACCATACCAAGCATGCTCAACGTTTATACGCTGGGCATCAGCGTCACTCTGCGTTTCCCTATGTACTTGGTACGCTGTAGTTGCTGTCAGTTTGGTGTTGATGAAAACTTGAGCCGTAGCACTGGCGCTGCTAAGAGTATAGCCAGAGGTAGGATTCTGATCATCGGTAAGGCTCGCACCAACTCGCAACCGAGGGTTAATTTCATGCAATAAGCGAAGGCCAGATACTAAGTATTCATTGGCGCTATTGTTTAAGTCGTAGCTGATGCGAATAAAAATCGGATTAAGATCTGAATCAACGGTCGGTACCACATCAGAAAAACGTAACATACCGGTCTGAAAATCGATTGAATAATCTACGTAACGGCGCAAAGATTCAGAGCTTATAACTAAACCAGGATTATTTCTATCACGCACAATACGTTCTACAACTTCGCTGTTTACAACAATGGGTGCGCGCGCAATCTGGTACAACATAGCTGTACCATTACCCTGAATTTCTTCACTCTGATTCGACGAACTTTCAAGCGCTGCAAATGCTTGCACTCGGGTTTTACCATTATCGAGTACGCCGTTGACACCCGTTAAAGTACGCTGCACACGACCTAAGTCATCATGATTCGTATTATTGTCGGTGAGATAATCACCCCACATAATGCTGTTTTTGTCTTTCTCAAGTTTTACATACAATTTACTGCGACTTTGAGCCTCGACGCCACGAAGTGACGAGTCGCCGTACGTTGCATAGTGCTTGTTCGGATTTAGATCACGTAATACATCCGTGTCTTTGTTTTTATGGCTATCGTAGGACAGGCTAAGATGGATATCGTTCTTTATCCGACCTTTCAAAAACAAAGCAACTCGCGCATCTTTGTCGAACCCATCATTCAGCCCAGCGCGTTGATCAAATCCTTGACTTACTCTGTTCCACTGTCCACCGATGTCGATCAAACCAGCGCCAATGAGCGGTCTTGCTGCCGCAATTTGCACCACGTTCAAATTCGCATCCAAAGCGCCAGTGCGTGCTTGTATTTGAACGTTCCCCGTCAACGTCGTACTGCGTAAATGAACACGGCCACGGCCGTTTTCGACTCGCACTTGCATCCCTGGTTCGCGCACTTGTAGATCTTTCTCTACAAACGCCCCACCGTTACTGCGCAAAGTGACAAAGTACACACCATGGGCAGGATTGTTATGAGCGTCTGTAATAACGATGTCAATCGGTAGCTGACTAACTCCACCATCTGCCTCGAGCGTGTCTTGCCTTGTTCGCAGTAGCAGACGCACCCCAGCCGATGGCCTGCGAAAATTACCTTCTGCAAGCACTCGCTCGTTGCCGAAACTATCTTTGGCTCTAATTTGCAATTGATTGGAGCCAGGCACAAGCTGAACGCCGTACCAAGCCACGAGCTGAGCCCGCTCTCGTCGATTAATAATTTGTTCACCAATTTGCGTTCGTGCGATTGGTTGGTTGTTGACATACAGTACTGGGTCAACCCCGGCTTTAATAACCGCCATAAATCGGCCATCCCAGCTCAAATCATCTTGTGGCCAAAGCCAGGTACCCTGTTTGGCTTGTTCTTCCGTGATGGCTTTTACCAATTCTTCTGGGTCACCCATCTTTGGCTCAACAGATTCTCGCGCTGTTAATACCGTGCTGTCTTTGTCAGCTTCAATAACCTCTAAGCTTGCATCCGCCGCCTTTGATCCATCAGAAACAGAAGTGGATTTTTTTTGATTATCAGGGTCGCGTGGAAAGCCCAACATGCCTTGCGATAAATCACCATCGGTATCAGCACGCTTACGCACATCAATTAGAGGTGCTTTTGCCTCAGGGTCAAAACGCGATGCCTCGTTAAGTAACCAGGCGTCGCGCAGATTCAAGTTGCGCTCTTTTAATTCAGCAAACACCGCATCGGCATTTTCCGACGGGCAAAAACTGGCAAAATCAGCTCGATGAAAATCACCAGCTGATAAATCCACGAAGCGGCTTTCCGGATCAGCAGCTTGACGAGTATCGATCGGCTTGAGCTCTAACCCCTCAGGCATTGTTTGAGTATCAAGCTTAAGCACATGCAGTCCAGGCTGCAGTCCGTACAAACTAAACTGACCATCTTCATCTGTAACCACAAATGTACCGTCCTGCAAGTACAATCGCACACCACCAATTGGCCATTCACCTTGGTTTTGTATATTGTCACAACTGCTGTCTACATAGACTTTACCGAAAACAATCGCTTGGTCAGATAACACGCCACTGCGTTCAATATCGACTTTTGCCACTGTGGTGGGAGTTGACAACACCAAGCCACTGGCTGTGGTCGCGTTTGCATTCGCACGATTAATTCCGCTACCGTCACTAGCGCCAGCTGTTGCACGCATGTGATAACGTAAAACTCCAGTCGATTCAGCTTCAACTTCCGACAACAGAAATCGTAAACCGGAAACAATCTGGTCGTTGGTTGCATCAGCGCCTTCAACAGCGTTGGCAGGTACGGACAATCGTTGTGGGTCATCAACCGCAACACCGTTAAACGTCGCACTGCCTGAAATATAACGAAAGCCAAAGGCTGGATAGTCGATCACGGCAAGTTTGCCTAACTGACCACCACTTCGATTTTTAATTTCTATTGAATAAGCTAGTGTTTCACCAACATCAACACTGGTTGATTCAGCTGATTTCTCAACCAGTAAAAGTGAATTACGATTCGCAGGGTCTAGAGGAATATCTATAATAGGTGGTGCTGAGCCACTGGTTGCCAAAAATAGACCTCCTCCCATCTGCGAGAAACCAGCCTCACCATAAGACGCTGAAGTAACGACAAAAGATCCAAATTGTCCAGGCTCAACGGATGATGGAAATACATAATCCGTCGGTGCTTGCACTTGCACACTGTAATTTTCACCAGATAGCAACCGAGGCAAAGTGTATCGACCTTGCTCATCAGTAGTAAATACCATCGGTGAACCCGTTATTGGGTGTGACTGGACTTGTCCATCGATGACAACGCTAACAACAACATCAGCAACCCCTTGCAAACTGGTCGAATCAAAAACGCGGCTAACGGGGTCGACTATAGCGGTATCAGTAATCTCAACACCTGAAATCTGATTGACGTAACTGACTTTGAGCGTGTCATCGATATCACTTCGTAACACACATATATCACTGTCATCCGTGAAATTTGCAGGCATCGGATGCGCCCCATTACTGCCCCCAGGGCAAAACGCACCATCACCAGAGATCTCTGAACTTAGCAATATAGGCTTAATACTTCGGTACAAATCAGATCCTGCAGCGCTCTCTCTTAATAACAGCTGTAAGTCATCCCCTGTCAAACCTGAGCTCACAGTGACCAAGACATATTTAGCACCGGCTTGATCTATGACAATTTGGGTGTCAGGAACTAAGGCTGCCAGCTCAACGTAAACACCATTCAAATCGAGACGGTAGTCTTCACTTGATTGTTGCAACCGATAGACAGGTGCATCGATGAAGTCTTCATCAACAGAAAATTCTGGTGTTTGGGCGCTCTTTTGTAAGTCCAGTGTTGGCTCAACAAAGCGAATTTCGCGGGCTACTGCTTGCCCTAATAAAATCACGTTCACGCACGCTTGCGCCGACTCCACATCCACAACACTGTCGAAATCAAAATCAATACCAGCGCTAAGAAAATATTGGGTGCTAACTGATGAATCAGTTACCCGTGTCGGAAAACTCATGCTAACCAACTCTTCCGCTGAAAAACTATCTGCTGGTGCGAGTAAAGCGACTCGTTCTATCATTGACTCGCCGGTCCAGTGCTCGTACCTCATCCACGCATCTGGTCCCCCACTCGCATTAACAAGCGGTATAGCCTGATAGGCAATAACGTCAAGAAACTCATCAGGAATTAGCGACAATCCAGCTGGCAATTCTACTTCCAACAAAACACCTTCACGCTCTTGACCATCCACGCTAATTTTTCTAACAATGGGTTGGGTTTGCGTTTGGTTTACTGCATTGATCGTAAAATCAATACGATCCCCAGGCAAAGAGCCCACATCGCACGATCGGCTGCTCAGCAGATCGATTGAAATTTTAGCGCTCGGCGTTATCGTAATAAGATCGGTATTAGTTTGTACCGCCAGCGTACTTTCCACCGCTTGCGCGTACAAAACAACTTCAACGCTGTCATTACCATCCAGCTCTTCTGGCAATACTCCGGTGATAACCAACGAGATTGACTCACCTGCGGAGATCGTTAATTCTGAATCGACGACGGGCTCACCCGGGTCGACAACACCGTTCTTGTTCGTGTCTATGTAGAGCATTAAATTAATCAGATCACCGCTATCGGCAAGTTGATTTTCAACGCTCAAGGTATACCGGTCATCTACATTACCGATATTCTGTAAGCTGTGGGATAACGCAACACTCTGTCCGGCTATGGCCATAACAGAGTTAGGAGAAAGAAGTTCAAACTGCCGCGAAGGCGCTACAAGAATGGTAGACGTGTTCGATTTCAGCTCGATAAGCTGCCCCGTCGCCTTGTCCGTATAGGTCAACGTAGCTTGATTGATGATTGCCGTTCCAGCATCCGTGGCGGCGTAAGACTGCGTGACTCCTAGCCACATAACGCCGAGAACAACGATCAGTTTAGCCCAGAATGGCATAGCTCAAAGTCTGTTACTGAAAGTGTGAATGTTGTACATCTGAGTGCACAGTCAAAAAAAATGTGCATGTGAATACCCCGCCGACGACGTCGACGGGGTACGTTGCGTAACGGTACTACTGAACTTTTACACTAAACTGTGCAGTCGCTTGTTCGCCAGGTACCAGAACACCACCTTCACCTGCAGATGGGTTTGCACCCGTGCCTGCATAGAAAACGATATTCGTACCGGTAATTTCTCCAGCATCATCACCAGCAGTATCTGATACCAAAGCAGGTACACAGTTATTGCTTATGCAATACATCAAGCTTGCAGCTTCGTATCCACTAAACGCTGGAATAGCGTCTGAGATGATCACGTTGCTAGCATCAGTAGTGCCCTGATTTTCTGCAACAACTTGCCAGATGGCACATTGACCTGGAGCTACTTCAGTCGCTTGAACAGCATCGAAGCTACCGTCCGCTTGCCCGTCACAATCAAGATCAGCTGCAACAGATTTACTCAATCGTACTGCACCGTCAACGACAGTCGTTTGATCGACCAATGATGCATCGGGTGCACCAGCAGTAGTATCAACATTAGTCAGAGAGATAGTTAAACTATCAGTTTGACCAGCTGCAGCGTTTGCGGGAGCAAATACCGACGCACTCAACGGCAGACTAACGCCTGGCTCAAGTGTGATTTGCTCTGCAACACCATCACCATCACCATCGGTTACCGTAACGGTTACCGTTGAACCGTCAGTTTGTTGCACTGTGATTTGGCCAGGTATCAAAGCATTTAGTGGAGTATCAGCAACACCGTCACCGTCTGTATCAATACTTAAAGCATTGGTCCAACCAGGCTGTGAGTTCGTAGCCGAAATAACAACAACTTCATCAACGTTACCGTTATTAGCGACAGTGTGACCATAAGTCACTGTTCCGCCAGCTTCAATTTGATTTGCACTTGGTGTTACCAGTGTCAGATCACGATCAGAATCAACATCAACACCGTCAAGTACGGTATCAGTTGCACCCGTATTTTGAGAAACAATTTGGAAGAATAATGGATAGTCACCATCACCGTCACCATTTGCATCTAGTGTATCTGCAACAGTATCGCCATCATTGTCAGCACTGTAATCAGTAACAGCTTGTGCACCGTCAGCTGGAATTGAAACAACTGCAACCACTTCATAGTTAACCGTCAAGCCAGGCAACAAAGAAGTAGAGGTGATAGCTGCGCCAACAGGGTTACCAGAACCATCTCCAAGATAGAAAACAACAGACCAGCCGGCTGGAAGCGAACCAAGGGTCGTGCCGTCCCATGATGAACCAACACTCAGAACAAATGAGTCAGGACCACCACTTTCGTTATCAATGAATAACGGAATATTAACCGTTCCACCAGCATTGCTAACATAGGCATTTGCAGCTGTGTAAGGTGATACGCCTAGCGGATCTTCATCAATACCAATGGTACCGTTTGCTGCGTTGTGCAAATCACTGGCTGCCTCAACAATCGTTCCTAAGCTGATTGCCGTTGTATCAGTGGCAGGAGCTGCAGCAGTATCGTTTGCAGAAACAGCTTGCACTGTTGCTTGATACTCAGTTGCAGGAGCGGTTGCACTTCCAGAAGCTGAAGAAGGTAACTGCGCTTTGATAATAATAGTTTTAGATGCACCACTTGCAATGACACCAGTGTCTACACCTGAGCCATTAGAATCAGCAAGTTGTACGTTGCCAGAAGAATCGAAGAAAGTAAAAACCGTTCCAGCTGGGAAATTTCCAGGGTCAACAGTTACTTCGAAAATGTCGTCAGCATTACCGTTGTTTGTAACAATACTGGTGAAAACAACCGTACCACCTGCAGCAATTTGATCAACAAACTGATCATCATTTGCAGTAGCATCATCATCACCACCATCATTTACACCAGCGCCTGCTGCAACACCAGTATCAGATATAACCACTCCGAAACTAGGATTAACCACGTCTTGTCGAACGTTTGATGTAATAACGGTGTCAGGGATTCCGTCTTCGTCAGTATCACCAGACGCAAAACCTTGATTCTCGATAACGTAACCGCCACCCAGTGCAGCTGGATCATATGAGACTGTGAATGTTACCGATACAGTCGTTTGTGGAGGTAGAACAGAGTCAACAGCATAGACACCATCGATAGCACTGTCACCAGTATCACCATCAGTATTGAGATCGAGTCCTAATGTGGCTTCGTCTATGTCGGTGATATCGCCATCAGCATTCAAATCGAGTAACAAGTTGGCTTCATTAAGTGCAGCAGAGGCTGCAACTGTGTCACCGTTGCTGGCCAAAATTCCCGACGCACTGAAGTCAACTAACGTTGTGTTTGCTGGCAAACCATCAAAAATCACGACGTTGTTTGCGGCAGTGTTTCCGTTGTTTTTGACTGTTAATGTATAGGTAATTTCATTATCTGCAACGTTGTGAACTGAGCTCTTGGTTGTAACAAGAACTGCATCACCAGTAACAGTGATCAACGATTCGTTAGTATCAGCCAAACCATCTCGGCCAGAACCTGCGCTTAAATCAGTTACGCTACTAACAACCGATGCAGTGCCGCCCTCAAATGCCTGCGCTGTTAGCGTGACACCTAAAGTTTGGCCATCTGTTGCACTTGCAGGTACTTCAACTGCGACAACCAGATTTGCAATATTATTAACGTTCGCCGGTAGCGTTATGCTTGTGATAGCTAGTTCGCCCGGATCTGGCTCACCATTGCCGTTAGTATCTTCAAAAATAGTGATATTTGATGCATCGATATTATCACCGCCAGTGATACCATCAATAGCTGTTAGATCAAATGTATCAGTGCCGTTACCCGTGTTGGTTAGAACATAAGGTAAATAGACTGTTTGACCGGGCGCCGCACTTAAGTCAACATCAACACCAATTGTTGCAGAATATACTTGTGCAACAGTAACAACAGCTTCATTCGATTGGGCAGAATAGACGTTGCCTGCAGCATCTTCATACGTTACGGTCGCCAGGTTTTTGATCTGCGTGCCCGCAGCAGTGGCTGCAAAAGCAGCAGGTGCAGATACACCAATCCCTCCGGCAACCACAACCGCCGCAATGGCTTTCACCAGCGGTTTTTGTGGAAATTTAATCCAATTCATCTCACGTTCCTCAATTTTTTCCTTAGACCCTAAATTCAAATGAATTCAGGCTGGGTTTCTCTTCACGTTGCATTTATTTTTGCCACAACCTATCAAGCATCTATGCGTGGTTGTGATCGATTTTCAAACGTGTTTATTCCACTGACACGCGGTAGCTATAACTATGCTTTCCACCCTTTGAGGAAAGTTCTTCAGCGGCAACCCAACGAACATGTGTGTATTGCTCTGGTGGCACGATGACTTCTTTTTGACTGCCATCAACTTGCGTTTCAACTCGTTTTACCGGCTCACTTTCAAACGATTCGCCACCATCAATGCTGACTTCAAACAGCGCATCAACATCAGCCAAGTGTGAATCACCTATAAAACGAGTGTTCTCTGGGATAGGGTCAACAACCTTGATACCGCTGACGCCAGCATCACCGTTGTTAGTAAAAACAATACGAAATTCCATTACCTGGCCAGGTACGGTTTCCACAGCTGGCAAAACTTTTTCTTTCCCGTCGCTATCCTTGGTAACGATAAATGCCTGGATTTCTCCGGTAACAGGGCCTTTTGCGTAAGCAAATCCTGCAATGCCCATTACTAAAGCCAGAACAAATGTAAGCGAGGTCACTCGCATGGGACGTCTCCTAATAAAAGTAATAAAAGCGAAGCACACCGTGCCATTTGCACGCGTGTATTCGACTAACGGGTTAGATGCAGGTTATGCGCCGCAGTAGTTATATTGGGGTGTTAAATAATGTGAACTAGCACCGGAAATGGCTACTTGATTTGAGTAAGTAATGAGACTAAGGTCGAAGTTTTACCAAATGGAACCCGTAAGAGCGTTACGGTTATATACATATATTTGACACTTAACGTGTAATGTCAAATAGTTAGTCAACTGTCACTTGATAACTAACAATGCCACCTGCTCCGGCCGGTAAATTTCCTTGGAACGACCACTTAACTAGAGAGCCTGATGTGTCAGCTGTGCAGACCAATGCGGGGTGTGTCTGCGAGCATTGGGCAGACGCAGATTCGATCTGCGTAAACGCTGGCGCTTCATCATTGATCACCAAATCGTTGATAACACCGTTACCCGCATTGGAATACGCAATGGTGTACTCCAATAGGTGTCCAGGAAGCGCCGTGTTTTGCGTCACAGGTTGCCCACCAAGACTAATATTGTTGACCGATTTTTTTAGTACGAGATTGCCAGCCGATTCTGCGACCAACGTCGTAATATCAACGTTCACATTGTCGAACTTAACGTCGTGACCCGTTGCACTTGCATCCGATACATACATCGTTGCAGTCAGTTTTAGCTGTTGTGACGCCCCCGGCAAACCATCTGCTGGCGTATCAACCACCACCACCACACAGGCTGTTTCATCCCGTGATACCAGTATGCTTCCGTTGATAACGATATCCGCACTATCAATCTGCGCGTTACAATTAAAATCATGATAAACAGATTCAACCCATGTGCTACTTTGCACTGAATTTACTGTATCAATAGAAAATTCAAGTTCGCCGTTCGTTTTCGCGATATATTTATGCGCATATTGTGTCGATGCACCCGCATTCACATTAGCACTTTGATCAAGTACAAAAGAGGGTCGTTTCACCAAGCCAACAAACACTTTATTGATGGACGAGCTGTTAGATGAATTGGGTTGTGCAACAATGCTTACTCGCCCATCCACAACAGTTGAGTTATTTGAAATCGGCGACTCGCTAATGAACTGACTCACTGAATCTGCAATCACTACTATTTCAACCATCTGCCCTGTGTAAACGGGATCAATGGATGCAGCCCAACTCCCATCTGCAGCAGTTATTGCGGTGGCTATTTGTGTACCTGTTGCCACATCGAGAATACGAACAGCTAGACCGGCGACCCCAACCTCACTCGCCTGCTGGATACCATCATGGCTTGTTTGCACATCTAACGATGAATCTTCGAATACCAAGCCATTAACAACCAGCGCAGAGCTCATTCCAATATTGGTGAAGTTATCTTCATTCACTGATAAGTCCAACCCTGTTCCCGACGCATCGCTAACCGTAGTACCAAAGTTATCGATAGCCTTTACAAAGCCTTGATTGTCATAGGACTCAATAACTCCTGATGCTGCGTAATCAACATCCACACTAAAAACAATCTTCAACTCATCATTGGGCTGCAGTTCACCACTGGCATCGATCAGCGTACTAGAGCTTGGCTGTCCAGAATAATTTGAGTTAATCGAAAAACCAGCTGGTGCTGAAAGTAATTGAGGCGCAACACTGACCTGATAGTTCCCTGCTCCAAAAACATTATCAAGGTTGTCAGCTATCTGTACACTAGATACAGGTGTGTTGCCGGTATTTTTTGCCAAAAAAGTTATCGTTACGGTACGACCGACAACTTCAACAACTTTACCTAGCCGAATATCAGTGACTGGTTCCACTGTGCTTAATGCACATATCTCTAGTGCCCAATTTTTAACTGTACCGGAGTTGTTCCTGCGGAAATTATAGATCTGTAAACCCCACTCACCCTGCGCATCACTTCCATCGAATGCGGACAAAACTCGATTCGGTGTATACAGCTGTCCGTTTGCAGGAAGACAAGCAACATTACTGGATGCCTCATCATCAAACCCGATATTTAAACTCGTATTATTCCAACAGGCATTCCCGTATAAGTACACTCGGTCGCTATCATGGTTCAATACAAAATACACTTGTCTTTGGCTGTTCTGCGTCGTTTGCAAATCAAGCAGGTTCACATCAGTGATAACAAGCGAGTCTGGAATGTTGATTACTGACGTGATTGGGTTATTGTTGGTACCGCTATAAGACTTCGGAACATCTACCGAGGTGTATATGTGACTGGCACTACCCGCAGGACAATTTCCAGAAACCGATACTCCACCAGTAAAAGTAATTTCGTGGTCTTCGACTTCACCGTTGTCGACATAGCCAGTCGGTTTATAGATATCATCTGATTTAGCGGCTACCCTAAGGCGTGCAAAACTGTTTCCAGCGCTCGCAATGTTAAATCCAGACCAGGCTAGATCAGCATTGTTCCCTAGACACTGAACGGGGTGATTTTCATTACGTTCATTAAAATCAAATTTTCCGTTTAAATTGAAATCAATCCAAGACGCAACATAGCCGCCTGAGCATTGCACGCTAATGTTATATTCGCTATCGCCAACCTGTAAGTCAACAAGAGTGCTAATAGCATCTTCATCGTCGATTCCAGTTTGATCATCACCACGCCCATCAACGCCACCTGCATTTGAATGCAAGGTATAGGGCTCATTATCTGGAGATACATCACCTAAGAAAACGGGTTGAACTGAACCATCGACTAAATGGGTTGCCGCGCCATAACTGTCTGGCGCATCACCAAAATCATAACTAAAGCCACCCGTAAAATCCCAAATCGCCTGGCTAGTGGTCATTAACGATTGGCTTGAGATCACACCAGTACTGGTATTCAGCTCTCTAACGCTATTGCCTATATTGGTAAAAACACGCCCGTCTAAACTTTTGGCAGCCTGCCCACCCACTCCATCAGCCAAAAGCGTCCAGTTGCTTGAGTTCAATTCAAAACGCCATATTCCAGCGTGGGTACCTTGGTTATTATTGGTTAATTCGGCAGATGAACCGTAAATCACAGGCCCACCACCTTCATCAACAACAGCTAAATCGCCAAAACCGCCCAATTGAACTTCGGAACAATTACATGCGCTATGAATATCAAGCGCCACAACAGAAACCAATTGTCTGCCATCAGCAGACATCGTGAGTTCAAAAAGATCCTCAATGAAGCCATTGTCAGTTTCAGAACCTACATAGTATTTTCCGTTTAGGAAGGATCCACCAGCACTGTTTAAATTGTGAATAGGTGCTTGGAAAAATCCGTTGTCGAAATTATTGATTAAAGCGTGTGAGTTAGGACCTAAACCAAGCGCAGGGTCCCAGTAGTAAATACTGGTTTCGTCGCCGTAGTAGATAATCCCGTGCGTGGAGTTAGACGCCAATGCGTTGACAGCTGATGACAAGCTGGCGCTTGTGAGAAAAGACTCCTGTTGCGAAGTCAAATTAACGCCATATATCCTGTTGCCCGACGAATAGACAAACACATTATCGGCTAGCACTGAAGACGAGGCGAGAATCAAAAGCAATGGAATTGCAATCGAGCGCTTAGCCAAGTGTCGCAACAACACTCTTATAGTCTGTAACCAAATTGACTGGAGCAGGGTTCTCACGAAACTCATCTATGGACAATCTACTGCAGATGAGCAAGATCCAAGCCGGTCTCTACCCATCACCTCGGCGGTGACGGGCTCTATCATTCACGAAAGAACCTAACTATCCTGTCTTAGCATTCACTGATTCATGCGTATCGCTATTTGATGCATTTTTAACATCAAATTTTCCGTTTTTTGAATCGCTGACTATTTCCTCACGTAAAATCGCCACCTCTGCCGGCGCCTCAATTCCCAGCTTAACTCGATTATTCTCGATTCCTAGAACCACTAGCACCACATCGTCCCCAATAAAAATTCTTTCATTCGACCTTCGAGTGAGAATTAGCATGAATCTTCCCTATCTAATAATTTAGGTTCACTCGTCAATAGATTCGACTCGCTTTACCTTTGAACTCTCGGCGTTTGACGCACGAGATAGTAAGTTTAACTCTGCAATTTTGATGGCTATTTGAATAGCACTTAACACTACGTTCGGGTGCTAACGGTTAGTTGATTCTTCACGCAGCAGGAGAGCAACATAGACGTACTCGTATTTGTACTAATTTACAAGTTATCAGTAAGTCGTTAGCTTTGAAGTTAGAACAATAAAAATCTGACCTTCAAAACAGTACGTAGGAACTTGGTTTCCACTTCTCTTTCACACACCCTCCTCCCCAAAATGGGATAGATGAAAGTACAACGACAACTATACGAATCAATTGATACGCTTTATGAACAACACATTCCTAAGCATTCAACCTGATAGTAAGTGCGTACTTTTACCTCTATTTCAGTCTATTTTGCACAAATTAAATTTTTATACCGTGTTTGCTACCTGAATAATTAATAGACACGCTGGTAGACATTAATGCTAGGTTATTGATTGTTGAGATAGTAAACTAGTAGGAATCAGACTAAAAAAAATAATAAACGTTAGTGTGAGTACGTACTTAATATATTAAGCGTGTTAAAGAACGTACTTTATCCGTTTAGAATTTTATAATTGGTCAACAATTAACAGCTCATTGGCTAACTAACGAAGTTAGACATTATTTTGAGTAGTAATAATTTGAAAAGCGTTAGTTAAAAATTTGGATTCACTGTTTTTCACTCACTACGTTTTTCAAATGCTCTATCAATAACTGTTGCCAGAAATAATTAAGTAACACTTGCGATGTGTTACTTAGTGCAAAAGAGAACTATTCTTGCACTACGTTACGTATACGTTAGCTGTTTCATTAGCAAACTTATACATGATTTTATTGTTCGAACCACCACGTCACAGCATATGGAGTAAATGATGCACGACACGTACACCAGAGAAGAAGTTGTTCAATCTTTAGAAACTGTTTTAAAAGACGCAAAATTTGCGGCCGCCCCCCAAATGTCTGCTTTTTTACGCTTTGTCGTAATGCAAACTTTAGACGGTAAGGCAGATCGAATTAAGGCTTATACGGTTGCGGTTGATGCGCTTGGCAAGCCACCGACGTTTGACCCTCAAAACGACCCTTCAGTCCGCGTGTTGGCTAAACGATTACGCGATACCTTGGCTGCCTACTACCAACGAACTTCTGGACACACGCTTGTACTGCTATTAAGAAGCGGGTCTTACATCCCTAGCTTTGTGTCAGTTGAATTCGCTGAAGAATCAAGACTGCAATCAAAGGTAACACCATTAACCTCTGTCACCCCTACGGTTGTAAAAGATCGGAACGAGATTACCTACGGTGACCGAACATCTGTCAAAACCAATACACTGGATAGTGTTTATGGTGCCACTAATAAACTTGCAAAACGCTGAGCTAGCTGTATTAGCCTAGATTGTAAGTGTTGTGAATCAAACTGCTTAAGTATCGGCGGATTGATTGGTGTATCTTTTAAAGAGCCACGCCCCAAGTATCAGGGACATCGACAGCAAGGATAAGCTGTAGAGCAAGTAGGTATTTGAGTTTATACGCACACCCGCCCCCAGCAAACAAAATATCAGCATTTGTGGTACGTACCCAAGCCACGAACTCGTTAAAAACAATTTCGCAGGTATAACTGTGACTCCTGCACAAAGATTAGTAATCAAGTTGGTTCCCAACGGTTGCAGGCGCAGCACCAAGATTTTTAAGAAAGTGTCTTTTGTTATCAGCTTGTTCAACGCGATCACCACTGTTGGAAAACGCGAAAGCACTAGTTCCGACAACCATTTACGCGAACAATAGAAGGTCATTGCACAGCCGCAGATAGCACCAAAGCTCGACAGTAAAACACCATTGATAACACCAAAAGCAAAGCCTGCCGCAAAGGCAAACAGCTGTCGAGGCAAGCCAACAGCTGTCGACAGAGCGGTCACAATAAAGAATATAAGCCCACCAAATAAACCTTTCGATTCAATAAACTCACCCAGCTGGCGAGCCCTATCCCATTCAGCCGGAGGTGTTTTATAGAGCAACCACGCAAGTGCTAGCATAAGCACAACTGCCAGCCCCACTAAACCCCGTTTTTGACTAACTACAATCACTCAAATTTTTCCTTAACCTCTGCTAAAAAAGCCGATTAGATTAACCAGCACCGTTAGCATCAATGAAATAATGAGCATGGCCTTCCAAGGAAAAAATACCCGGACTTTCGGGCTATGACCCGCCTCTTGATTCGCCAGGGTTTCATTAAGTTTGTCATGCATTTTCTTTTCTATCTTTTGCGACGACTTTGGAAACACCATTGGTGCAAGGTTTAGTACAAGCGTAAGCACAACTGACGCAACCAATGAGGTAATTAAAAAATCAGACATAGATATAAGCTCCAGCTACAACACAAATTTTAAGATCTGAGTAATTTGTCAATATAGACAGCAACACCATCGCGCCTATTCGACACAGTCATAGCATCGGCAACACTTAACACCGCTGGGTGTGCATTGCCCATAGCCACAGCTGTGCCCACCCAATTCAACATTGGTATGTCATTCAAGTTATCACCAAAGGCGATCACATCATGTGATTCAACATTGTAGTATTGAGCGGCGCGCGCAAGCCCTGCCGCTTTATCTACATTGACCGCGGTGGCATCAAGAAAAGGGGCACCCGAGGCTGTCACCTCTAGTACATCGCCAACTAAGCCATCGATGGCACTGGAAAATTGCTCAACCGGCATATCCGGAAACCGGACCAGTAATTTATACAACTCACTTTGCCCTAACACGCCTCCACTACCACCATGCTCGAGTGCAGCAGGGTCATCGGACTGTTTAAGAAACGCTTTCTCATAGCTAAAGCCTGTTTGACTTTCCCAGGCAAATCCGACAGCTGGAAATTGTGCTCGTATTTTTCGCATCGCATCGACACAGACGACCGGATCGAGCGGTTGACTCCAAACGATTTGCGCTTTGCTAACATCATAGGCGTAAGCACCATTGGAGCAGACGACATACTCTATGGCAGTTGCAGGTGCTAGACGTGTCACGCACGTTCGAAAACTGCGACCAGTGACCGCCACAACTGTGTAGCCTGCCGTTTTTGCCTGATTGAGTGAATCGATTGTCCGCGCTGAGACCTGAGAGTCCCGACCAAACAAGGTGCCATCCAAATCTACAGCGATGAGCATAAGTGATGTTTTGCGTTAAATTCGTCAGAAGAACCCAATATTAACTGAAATTTAATAGCCTCGACGCATATCCTCGTGACCCAGTCCTCCCTCTATAAACAGCCGCTGCGCTAAGATTGATTCTGGAACAGTTTGATCAAGCCAAACAAAGGACGCAATGATGTGGAAGAAACTGCTACTGGCTCTGGCCATCATCCTCACAATTGGTTTCATCGCATGGCATTACTTAAAACCAGCTCCTGCGACACAAGTACAATCCTTAGCACCCACCGTTCAACAGCTGACGACAAAACTCGATTTAAATGCCGTTGTAATCAACGATCAAATCGTAACAATCACGGCGCTACTCGATGGCAAGATTGGTCCGATAAAAGCCCGCAAAGGAGATTCAGTTAAGTCAGGGCAAGCACTGGCCTTACTCGACAATCAACGGGCTCAGTCTTTACTCGACAAGGCTCGTGCAGAGCTCGAATACAAACAGCAGAAACTAACATCGACTTCGCGCGGTTATGCGCGAATTAAAAACCTATCCAAAGCCGGCAATACATCAAAACAGAATCTCGACGACGCACTGGATGCGGTTCGCAGTTCAAAAGCCGAAGTCACGATCGCTGAAGCTAGCGTCACCCTGGCTGAACTCCAGCTACAAAATAGTACCGTTAGTGCACCGTTCGACGGCATCGTCACCGAACAACACGCAGAATCGGGTCAATGGGTTGAGGCAGGTACGCCTTTGTTCAAACTTGTCGCTAAAGATGCCTACCTTATAGAGGCACATGTGGACGCTAGCGACTGGGCATTAGTTTCCATGGAACAGGTGGTATCACTGACGACTGAATCTGCACCCGGCAAACAATGGCAATCTAATGTTTCCTGGATTGCCGCCAGTGTTGCCTTTAACGATCGTGATGCAAAAGCGGTCGCCATTCGCTTTCCATTAGGCACTGACGCCCCACCACTACTGCTTGGCCAAGAAGTGGATGCCGAGTTAGTGCTAGAGAAAATAGAAGATGCACTAACGTTACCGCTCTCAGCGATGGTCGAGCAAGAGCCTGGTGAGTATGTTGTGTTCGTTGCAGAAAACGATAAAGCAAAACTGAAATCAGTTAGCGTAGGATTACAAAACGCGACGCACGCACAAATTACCGAGGGGCTAAGCGAAAGCGATAGCGTCATCACATCCCGCCGTATGCAATTGATCGACGGCGCATCGATAGAGATCAATTGAGCATGATCGCAATCAAAGGCTTATCAAAAGCCTACGGCTCGGTCGATACCTCTTTACTAATCGTGCTAAAAAATATCGCGCTGAACATAGATGCTGGCGAATTTGTGGCCATTATGGGCCCATCGGGTTCGGGTAAAAGTACCCTGCTCAATATCATTGGCGCATTAGATACTTTTGATGCAGGCAGCTACCACTTTAACCGGCAAAGCATACCTGAGCTTGATTCTGACGAACTGGCAGAACTTCGCTTGAATAATATCGGTTTTGTTTTTCAAAGTTTCAACCTGATCTCCCAGCTAAGCGCACGCGCTAATGTTGAGCTACCCATGCTGTACACCAGAATAAAAAGAGCGACACGCCAAGCGGCTGCAGACAATCAACTCACTTTACTCGGGCTTGGCGAAAGGCTAGAGCATAAACCCAGCGAACTCTCAGGTGGACAACAACAACGTGTGGCCATAGCTCGAGCGTTAGCAAATGATCCTGCCCTCATTATTGCCGATGAACCTACTGGCAGCCTTGATACAGAAACCGGCATTGAGATCATGAAGCTGTTTCAATCGCTCAACCAACAAGGCAAAACGATTGTGATGGTGACGCACGAAGAAGACGTCGCAGCCTACGCCAGTCGCATTGTTCGAATGAGAGACGGCAAAATCGTCAAGGATGAATCATGAATCGCCTGCTCAGTAACATAGCCCAGGCACTGCAAGCCTTAAATGTACACAGACGTCGCGCAGCACTATCGGTTTTAGGGATCACCATTGGTATTGCCGCCGTTATGGCAGTGGGCACAATAAGCCGAGGCGGTAATCATCTTATTTATAGAGAGCTTGAAACCTTTGGCTTAAATTCGGTATGGCTATATCGCAACTGGAATACACAAGATGTAAAACAGCGCGAAAAACCTGGCTCTGGAATCGACAACGACGACTATGAGGCATTAAACAACGATAGAGAGCAACTTGGCATATCCCACATCACACCCAATGTTTCTGCACCCTATCGATGGGTCAGCAAACAAGGGAACCGAGAAGCCAACACTCGTATCATTGGTGTTGGCCGAGACTACACCACCATCGCTAACGATAAGTTCAAAGCGGGCCGTGCATTTAATCAGAGCGACATCGATTCACGCCAAGCGGTTGTGCTCATGGCACCACAAGCCGCCTCCCTTTTAATTGAGCCAGGCACCAACCCCGTTGGGCAACGAATCTATATCGATGGCAAACGATTTCTTATCATTGGTTTGCTGGCAGAAAAAAGTCGAGACTTCCTTGCTAGCATCGGCTCGGACGGTGGTCAGAACGCCAATGACCGAGTCCTAATGCCCTATACCACGCTACAACGTATGCTCGGCCACAAAGAGATTGGACACCTTCAGCTAGAGGTCGATGTATTTGATGAAGCCGCAGCCGTCGCGGAAACTGCAAGACAAAGACTGATCGCAAGTCACGCAGGCAGCTACGATTATCGAGCTGAGACCATGGCAAGCTATATAGAAACCACCAACCGAATTCTCGACGGTGTGTCCATCATCGGTATCGTCAGCGCCTCCATCTCATTGCTGGTTGGTGGCATGGGCATCATGAACGTCATGGGTACAGCGGTACTCGAACGTACGAGAGAGATCGGTGTTAGAAAAGCCATAGGCGCGCGCGAAAAAGACATCATGACCCAGTTCCTCATGGAAGCAGGTTTGATCAGCGCCATCGGAGGATTAATGGGCCTACTGGTGGGAACCATCGCAAGCGTTGTGCTCGCAAAACTAACCGACTTCCCACTCATCCCATCGCCCACACAAGTGGTGTTGGCACTGGTAATTTCAATAATGGTTGGATTACTGTCTGGATTTCTACCAGCACGACGTGCGGCACGAATGAAACCAGTTCAGGCTTTAAGGTCAGATTGACGCACAATCTATGTGATTGCTGCAAAATCCAAGACTAATACCGATACGTACTATGTACGTTAACTATAACGGTACGTAGTATAACGGTAGAGCAGTACAACGGCAGATAAGGCCTCTGTTGACCAAACTCCATTGGACGATGAATATAACTATGCTAATGATGAAATAGTTATCATCCCACTGGTCAACTTTGAGGCGTTTATTACCAGTCAGAAGATGCTTAATTCTGCAGCCTCTCATATAACAATAGAAACAGGAGAGCTGACAATAGCAACACTCGCATTGAGCGCGTTAGCGGCCGCAATTCACTAGCAAATTACCAAGAACGGACGAAAATAAAAAATAATGGTGGGCCGTGCTGGGTTCGAACCGGCGACATCCTGATTAAAAGTCAGATGCTGTATCAAAAATCTGCCACACCTCCATTCGCACACTATTTAAACTGTACATTATTAATGTACATTGATATATTATATACTTATTGGTTTAATTATTGCACCAACCAAGACTGCTGTACATAATATACCTACGTTCATTATTAATGAACTGAAAAATAAAATGAACAATAAGCCGCAAAAAGCAAATGAACTAGATATCCTCACGCGAGCGGTCCAGGTTTTGAAATTCGAAACCGGCATACAGATTGAAATTCAACAGACAGAAGTTCGAATGCAGGTTACTGACAATCAGCCTGCAGATGCATTGCTGGCTATCGGACCAGACAATAAGGAAGTCTTTGTTGAAATAAAACGACACGCCCAACACCTGAACATTGGTGCCATCATAAGCACAGTCCAACGCCTACCCGGCTCAGCCATGCTTGTTGCAGACTACATCAACCCAAACATGGCTGAGAAGCTCAAGCAAGAAAATATTCAATTCATCGATAGCGTAGGAAACGCATGGATTGATTTAGCACCTGTGTACATATACATCACTGGAAAAAAACAGTACAAAGAAAACACAATAGATACACGTACCCACACTAGCCGAGCTTTCGAACCGAAAGGTCTAATGGTCACTTATGCATTCCTGACGAACCCTAAGCTACTCAATTATCCTTATAGAGATATAGCCGCTGCAACCAACGTTGCACTAGGTACAGTTGGATGGGTCCTTAACGCATTAAAAGCAGGCGGCTACATACATGAAGGTGTGAGGCCCAAGCATCGGCAAATCACTGACTATCAAAAACTACTGGACCGATGGGTTGAAGCATGGCCAGAGAAATTAAAGCCTAAGCAGCTAATAGGAAATTTCACGGCAGATGACACCAATTGGTGGCAAAGCATCAATATTCAAGACTACGGAGGTTATTGGGGCGGCGAGATTGCCGGAGCTTTATACACAAGCTATCTGAAACCAGAAATAGCAACTATTTACATCCCTAGAGGTAAACAAAGCGAATTAATAAGGGACGTACGATTAAAAAAATCAGACGAACAGAACTACCATGCTGGCAACAAAGTTCAACTATACACACCGTTTTGGCCAGTACCAGTTAATCAGGCTCAGGTGGAGCACGCAAGACCAGACTTGGTTAATCCAGTATTAGCTTACGCTGATTTGATTGCTACAGCGGACGCTCGAAACATAGAAACAGCACGACGACTATATAACGAACAAATTGCTCGACATTACGCGGAAGCTTAATTCCAAAACAATGTCCGTGCTACTTGAGGTTGAAAACGTCATGTCAATGCTTAACGTGCCGTACCTAATCATCGGTGCAACCGCCCGAGATATTGTGATGCACTATGGTTATGGTGCGCCCATCCAACGCGCAACTGTGGATGTGGATTTTGCTATACAAGTTGAATCTTGGAAAAATTATAATGCCGTCAGAGATCAACTTATTACAAATGGCTTCACAGCTACAACAACCCGGCATCGACTAATCAGTTCGAATAACATTCCTATCGATATCGTACCTTTTGGCGATATTGAACTACAAAACGCAGAGATCGCTTGGCCGCCTGATGGCGATAGCATCATGAGTGTTAGAGGGTTTCAAGACGCATGTGACCATGCCCAACCTGTCCTGATTAATGAAATCCCCAAAACAATATGCCCAGTAGCCTCACCTGAAGGCCTGATGATTCTTAAACTCATTTCGTGGAGTTCTCGTGCTAGAGAACTAAGACAAAAAGATGCAAACGACATTCACTATCTTCTAACGACGTATCTCGATATCAAAAACATAAAAGAAGACATATACGAGCAGAGTAATGTTGCTCAAACAGAACTATACGACTGGGAACCAGGCCAAGCCAGCTGCTCTTTATTTGGAAAAGAATGCCGCAAAATTATATCTGATGAGACTTATGCAGAGATTTCCAAGCTGAGTAACACAGAAAATACCGCCAACATTGAGCGCCTTGCCATAGAAATGCCGAACGCATCTGCAGCTAAGAACTTGATGCTACTAAATGCTTTTATGGATGGGCTTAACTTTGGAGATTAGAGTCAAGCCAAATTCGGAAAAAAAAATCTTCCGAATAAAATAATGGTGGGCCGTGCTGGGTTCGAACCAGCGACATCCTGATTAAAAGTCAGATGCTCTACCAACTGAGCTAACGGCCCTTTTTGGACATTTCTAAGTGTTATAGAAACGTTATTGCGACGCGCATGATACAACAATCTAGCGCGTGCGTGGCGCTAAATACGAGCTTTATTGCCCATCTCTGCTCATTTGTTGCAGACGTTTCCGTGCAAGCACAGCAGCTGATCTGCCAGGGTAATCATCAGTGACCCCTGTGAGCACTTGTTTAGCCTCGCCATAGCGTTGCTGTTCGTACAACGCATAACCAATTTTAAGCCGGGAATCAGGTACTTTGGGGCTGCCGGGGAAGAATTCTACGACCACCGAGAAATTATAAAGGGCGTTGTCGAAGTCTCGCTCAGCGTATTTCGCCTCGCCTTGCCAATACCAGGCATTGTCCGAAAACGGACCATCTGGATATTCACGCAAAAATTGATCGAATCCTTGCACCGCTTCTGCATTGTTGCCGCGAGCGAGTGCATCGTAGGCCTTAGCGTAGCCAGCCTTCTCTGCAGCGCTAGCCGCACGGGTGTTGGAGCCAATTGGCGATGTTGGAGGCGCAGGGCCATTGCCAGGACTGGTCGTGCGCGGTTGAGGAATTGCTGGTGCTTCCGCAACAAATACAGGTTGGTCATCAGCGACAGGCAGCTCAGTAAACTCCTCGTCCAATTCTTCGGCAAGAGCGGGAAGCGAAGAGCTTGACCCTGCCGATTCGAGATCGCTAATCCGTCGATCAGTGTCGCTGTACAGATCACGATTGCGTTTTTCAAGTGTGCTGATGTCATTGTTGAGATTTTCGATCTCACCGCGCAGTAACCGTACTTCGCCTTGCAAGCCTTCTATTTGCTGTAGCAACTCTAATAAAGATTGATCAAGCACTTTCTCTACACGGACAAGCCTTGCATCAACATCGGCGAGTCTGGCGCGAGACTGTGCCTGGGTTTGACCCGCGACACACAGTATGGCAACTGCCAATACAATTGATGCTATTCGGTTCATGATTAAGGCTCTAGTTCTGCACTTCTACTTCATAAATAATATTCACGCGGCGATTCTTACTCCACGCTGGCTCGTTATGCCCCTCATCAACGGGTAATTCTTCACCGTAACTGACGCTGCGCATTTGAGCTGAGCTAACGCCTTGTAGTTGCAACATACGAGCAATACTTTTCGCACGAGATTCACCGAGCGCAATATTATATTCACGCGTACCACGCTCATCGGTGTGACCTTCGAGTCGAACACGACCAGAGGGGTTTTGCGCCAAGTAACGCCCGTGTTGAGTAATAATGTCGAGATAGACTGGACGAATTTCCGACTTATTAAAGTCGAAGAATATCACTCGCTCTTTCGGTGCACGGCCTGCAACAGAATCGGGGTCTAGCTGACTACCATCATCTACTCCATCAATGGTCACAGGATTAACTGTCGCGCCACCACCCGCAGCCGTTCCATCAATGGTGCGTTTCGGATTAGAACCGCATGCCGCTAGCAGCAGACTAAACATGATCGTGCAGGTAATCGATGCAGCTTTATTCATAGTGACCTCTTAGTGAATGCCAATGAAAGTTTAGTTGGTGAAAGGCGACCATGCTGGCTCACGTACGCCACCGGTGTCCAAAGATAAGCTTTGCGCAACACTACCATCAAGTGAAACTGCACCTAACGTGTCTCGTCCACCCTTTTCAGTGGCATAAATTATCATTTGTCCATTAGGCGAAAAGCTGGGTGATTCATCAAGCGACCCATCCGTTAGTGTCTGGAAAAAACCCGACGCTCGATCGAGTGCACCGATTGAGTAGCCAACGTCGTTGCCATGAACGAAGGCAATGCTTTGTCCATCATCTGACACGGTTGCACTTGCATTGTAGTTTCCTTCGAACGTAATTCTCGTTGCCCGACCACCTGAAGACGACACCTCATACAACTGCGGACCGCCACTTCTATCAGACGTAAAAATCAATGTTTGGTCATCGACCCATACCGCTTCGGTATCGATGGCTGGGCTTTGCGTTATGCGTCGAGTCTGACCGTTGTCCACATTCAATATGTAAATATCTGGATTACCTTCAAACGACAAAGTAACGGCAAGCCGCTCACCATCTGGCGACCAACTTGGCGCACCATTGATACCCGCTTTTGAAATCACTTTCTTGCGACTACCTTGCTGACGATCTTGAACATAAATAGCGGATTGATTGCGATCCTCAAATGACACGTAAGCAATGCGAATTCCATCAGGTGCCCATGATGGCGACAAAATAGGCCGGGGAGACGTTAGCATTGCCTGCGGATTTTGACCATCAGCATCGGCCAATTGTAATTTGTAGCTTTTTTTCCGTCCAGTTCCTTCGACCGATACAAAGGCAATTTGAGTATTAAACGAACCACGAATACCTAGCACTTCCTCAAACACTTCATCAGCGATCTGGTGTGCAGCATTACGTAGCGTTTGATCAGTGACTTGAAATTTAAAGCCGGTCAGTAGCTTCTGTTGACTGATATCAAACAACTGAAACTCAACACCATAGTTTTTTCCACTGTTGGTTACGGCACCAATAAGTAAAAATTCGGCACCGGCAATACGCCAATTACCATAACGGGGTTTGTCTCCACTAACTGGCTTTCCAATTAGATCGTCTCTGTTAAACGGTGAGAAATTACCACTACGTTGCAAATCTGCACCAACAATGGCTGCAATGTCTTCAGGAGGACTGCCATTACCTTTCCATCCGAACGGCACAATCGCAATCGGAATAGCGCTTTCACCGCCTTGGGTTATTTCAATTTCAATGACCGCTAGCACATTTGAGGTGCTAACTATCCATAGACAAAGCAAACCCAACAGCGACAATATTTTGTTACTGAACATGACTTCTCACTTATCAACCACGAGGGTTGAATCTAAAATTCAATCGACGATCGAACAAACTCGATCTCGGTGCCGCAGGCAACGGACTCGCGGCCCAAACCGCGTTCTCAACCGACTTTTTCAAAGCCGTGTTATTCGGATTACATGATGTCACGTCTACATCATTTATTTCACCACTTGGCAGCTGTATAACGCTGACATTACAGACAACATTGCCACCCATTCCCTTTGGCCGGCGCCATTTTCGTTCTACTCGCTGACGAATTGCACCGTAATAGCGCTTCTTATCGCGTTGCTCTTCGAAACGTTGCTTTTTTGATAACGCAGTTTGTTCCTGCGCTTGTTTCGCCAGCTCTGCCTGACGTTGCTCTTCTGCACGCGCCGCTGCAATGCGTTTTTGCTCATCGGCTTTTTTCTTAGCAGCCGCCGCTACCCGACGTTTTTCCGCAGCTACGCGCGCCTGTGCTGCTTGCAGTGCTTGTTCTTCTTCAACCCGCTTAGCTTCGGCCACCTCGGCCGCAACCCGCTCTTCTTCAACACGCTTAGCTTCGGCCACTTCAGCCGCAACACGTTCATCCTCAACACGCTTAGCTTCAGCCACTTCGGCAGCAACACGCTCTTCTTCAACACGCTTAGCTTCAGCTACTTCAGCCGCAACACGTTCATCCTCAACACGCTTAGCTTCAGCCACTTCGGCAGCAACACGCTCTTCTTCAATACGCTTAGCTTCGGCCACTTCAGCCGCAACACGTTCATCCTCAACCCGCTGAGCTTCGGCCACTTCGGCCTGCTTACGCTCCGCTGCTATACGTTCATTTTCTATACGTTGATTCTCAATCCGTTGAACTTCCGCCAGACGCTTTTCTTCCTGTACCGCCAACTTCAAATCAGCCGCCTCTCGTTCCGCCGCTTGCAAAGCCAAAGCGGCAGCTGCAGCAGCTGCTGCCTGCTGCACCTGTAATTCAGCAACTCGTAACCGCTCTTGCTCTTTTTCAGCTTCAGCCGCTTCTAACTCGTCGGCAAGTCGTTGGCGTTCTAGTTCAGCTACACGCTTAGCTTCTTCGGCCTCTTCGAGTACACGAGCCTCTTCGGCTTTTCGTTTCTCTTCGAGTATACGCAAGCGCTCTTGCTCAGCTTCTTCTTTCTCTTGTATCGCTTTTTCTTTATCTAACTCAGCCTGTTTTTTTTCAGACAGAATTTGTCGCTTTTCTTCTTCAGCCTTTCTGTTCTCTTCAAGTAAACGCTGCTTTAGCACTTCCGCCGCTTTTGCTTGCTCTTCTAATCGTGCTTTGTCTTCAGCAGCGGCTGATCTTTGCGCTTCAACTTCCGCAGCTTCTGCCTCTAATTCACGATTACGCTGTTCAGCCGCCTTTTGCTCAACCTGCGCACGCTCTCGTTCTGAATCAGCTTGTGCCCGCGTAGCTTCTATACGCTGTGTTTCTTCTGCCACTCTTTGCTGAGCAGCTTTTATTCGCTCTTCTTCAACGAGTCTGTCTTGCTTTAGTCTGTTGAGTTCCGCTTCGCGTTCCGCAACTTGCTGAGCTGTAAGACTCTCTTGCTGTTCTCTCAATGCTTGTGCTTGAGCAGTTTCTGCTTCGGCTTTGGATTGCTGAATTTGCCGCTGCTGTTCCAATGCGAGCGCTTCTTGTTGAAGTGATTCTATTTTTTGTTTTTCGGTCTCAGAGGCCACTCGTTGCTGCTCAGTGAGCTCGGTTGCTTCAAGTAATTGTTTTTCTGCATTAGCGCGTGCTTGTTCTAACGCTGCTAACGTTTCTGCAGCCGCAGCTTGGTCCGCGGCTGCCTGATCAGCCTTCACTTGTTCAGCAGCCAGCAGCTTCTCTTTATAAGCTTCAATGTCAGCCGCGTTGACGACCACTGCATCGATCGGTGCCACGTCATCAAAATTTTGATCAGGTGATCGTTCGGTCGTAGAGATTTTAAAAACCAACAAGCCAACCAGCCCACCGTGCAATAACAACGATAAGATACTGGCTATTGGGTGTTTTTTAAGCAGCGCAAACATGATGCTAACGCGCCGGTTCAGACATCAAACCAACCTCTGGTGCTCCTGCCAATTGCAGAGCAACCATCGCTTGCATGATCTCGCCATATTCAACCGCGGTATCCCCCGCCACCAACACACGTCGGGTTGGATTGATACTTAATGCAGCTGCAGCTAATGCCTGAACCTCCGAAGGATCCATTTTGCTTGTTGGGCTCTCGCCTTCGTTCAAATACCAAGCACCTTCTTTGTCGACTGTGAGAATCAAAGGTTCGGCTGACTCTGCAGGATCAGTTATCGGGGCTGCTGCAGAATCGGGGAGATCAATGTCGACACCGGTAGTTAATAGCGGTGCGGTAATCATAAAGATCACTAACAACACCAACATAACGTCAATGTAAGGCACCACATTAATTTCAGCCATTTGGCGGCGCTTGCGACGAACTGGGCGAACCTTTCGCATTAGTCGTCGTTGCCCTGCCGAGACCGGCGAATAGCTTGACGTTGAAGCACGGTGGAAAATTCTTCAGAGAAATTTTCATAACGATTCAACAATCGATCGATCTCAGTGGCAAAACGGTTGTAGAAAATAACGGCTGGAATCGCTGCGAATAAACCCACGGCGGTTGCAATAAGCGCCTCTGCAATCCCTGGTGCAACCATCGCCAAAGTTGCTTGCTGAACATTACCCAGTGCTGTGAATGAATTCATGATGCCCCATACCGTACCGAACAACCCAATGTACGGGCTAACGGAACCAACCGATGCAAGAAACGGCAAATGTTGTTCAACAATATCGGCTTCGCGAGATACAGCAATTCGCATCGCGCGCCCTGACCCGTCCATGATGACTTCGTCATTGTTGGTTTTTCGTCGCAACCGTCCAAATTCTGAAAATCCCGCTTCAAATATACGCTCCAGACCGTCGAGCGTACCGCGTCGCATGGTCAATTGCGAATATGTTCCGGAAATATCCGATGAACCCCAGAAATCCTCCTCGAATTCCTCGGCCATGAGCCTTGCGCGCCGCAGTTGGCGAGTTTTGCCGATGATGAGCGCCCAGGACATAATGGACGCTATCAGCAAAACGATCATTACACCCTGCACGACTGGGCTGGCATCAATAACCAGCTGCAGAATAGACATCTCATTATCCACGAGTCATCGCCTCTTTTATTGCATTCGGAATCGCTGTTGGTGCTAGTGAATCTGCATCCACACAAGCGAGTTTAACGGTGGACGAAAGCAACAATTGCTCGCCACGATAAATAGGTTGTTCCATCACGATACTGGCCGGTCTGATTGTCATGATATTGGCATTTACAGTCAGTTGATCATCAAATAGCGCTGGAAGGTGGTAATCGACCTTGACCGTGCGCACTACAAACAGACGACGATGCTCGCGGTGCCACTGATCAAGATCAATCGCAGCTGCCCGCAGGCATTCAGTTCTCGCCCGCTCCATAAATTTCAAATAGTTGGCGTAATACACGATGCCACCGGCATCCGTGTCTTCTATATAGACACGCACCTGCATTGAGAATTGAGACATATGCAAGTATTACAGAGAAATGTTATCAAATACAGTAAGTAACGCCCTTACCGTAAAGAAATTTCTCAGTTATTAACCTCGACCGGAATTTTGTTGCCCAAACGTTCGGGTCAGAACGTATTACCTTCAGGTATTTCTAGGGAAAAAATCTTGTAGGTATTGGCAGTTACGACTCGGCCACGTGGCGTTCGCATCATTAAGCCCTGTTGAATGAGGTACGGCTCAATAACCTCTTCAATGGTGCCGGGCTCTTCGCTAAGCGCCGCTCCCAAATTATCAACCCCGACAGGTCCACCACCAAATTTGTCGATAATGGCGTGTAATAGACGCCGGTCCATACTGTCCAAGCCCATTTTGTCCACTTTCAACATATTCAGTGCAGCATCAGCGACATTGGCGTCAATTTTTCCATCAGCCTTAATATCAGCGTAATCTCTTACTCGTCTTAACAATCGATTGGCAATTCTTGGCGTACCACGTGCACGACGCGCAATTTCGTTACAACCTTCCTCATCAATTGGCACCTCCAGCAACCGAGCTGATCGCGCCACAATGCCTGCCAAATCACTGGCAGCATAAAATTCTAATCGTTGAACAATACCAAACCGATCTCGCAAGGGAGCTGTCAATAATCCAGCGCGGGTCGTCGCCCCCACTAAGGTAAACGGGGGCAAATCGATCTTAAAAGACCGGGCCGATACCCCTTCGCCCGTCATGATATCGATTTGATAATCTTCCATTGCCGGGTACAACACCTCTTCCACCAACGGGCTCATTCGATGAATTTCATCGATGAAGAGCACGTCGTTAGCTTCCAAGTTGGTCAAAATAGCAGCAAGATCACCGGGTCGTTCCAATACCGGACCCGATGTGTGCAACATACGCACATCCAATTCGTTGGCAATAATATTAGCTAACGTGGTTTTACCCAGCCCAGGAGGTCCAAACAAAAGTACATGGTCTAGCGCCTCGGCACGAAGCTTGGCCGCATCAATAAACAAAGACATCTGCTCAGTGACCGCATCCTGACCTTTATAGTCGACCAATTGTTTCGGTCGCATCGCACGTTCTTGCGCCTCATCACTACGAGGGGCCGCCGATATCAGTCGATCATCGTCTTCGCTCATTTAGACGCAACTCCACGAAGTGCTGCGCGAATCATATCTTCAACACTGTTTCCATCGCTGCTCGTTTTGTCCAACAAACGTTTAGCCTCAGCCGGCTTGTAACCCAACGCCATCAACGCATCAGTTGCTTGTGCACGTGGTGACGATGCTGAGTCCTCTATCGGCAAACCTGCCTGCACCGAACCACCTGAAAGAGCATCGACTTTATCTTGCATCTCGACGAGCAATCGTTCAGCAGTTTTCTTTCCGATACCTGGAACACGCGTTAGTGCAACAGCATCTTTATTAGCAACACATTGAAAAAATTCTTCGGCAGTAAGGCCCGACAAAATGGACAACGCAACCTTCGCACCAACGCCATTCACTTTTAATAAAGCTCTGAACAAAGCGCGTTCACGTTTCGTTGCAAAACCAAATAGCAGTTGTGCATCTTCACGAACAACAAAATGTGTGTGCAACTCGACCGGTTGACCTAACTCGGGCAGCCCATAAAAAGTCGACATAGGAACATCGACTTCATAACCAACGCCTTGTACATTTAAGAGTATCGCTGGCGGATTTTTTTCCAGCAAGGTACCGCTCAACCGACCAATCATAATCGCAGCCCTCGGCCACGCCCACGTCGTCGTGACGTAGGCGCACCAACTGCGCGATTCATTCCCGAATGCGCATGACAAATAGCTATGGCTAGCCCATCGCCAGCGTCAACTTGCACGGGACGATTGAGCCCTAATAAAGACTTGACCATAATTTGAACTTGGGTTTTGTCGCTACTGCCAGAGCCGGTAACAACTTGTTTAATGGAACGGGCAGCGTATTCGGCGACCGGCAAACCACGCATTACTACTGCTGTAATAGCAGCGCCGCGCGCTTGACCCAACTTAAGTGCAGACATAGCGTTGTTACCGACAAACACCTGCTCTATAGCCACTTGTTCGGGATGATATTCATCGACAACATCGACTAGCGCCGAGTGAATATGACCCAATCGCTCAGCAAAACTATCACCTTTCACCCTTATGTGACCGTGCGCAACGTACACACTGCGAGCACCGTTAGAATCAATAATACCGTAGCCAGTAATAACGGAACCAGGGTCAATACCAAGCACTCTTATACTTGAGCGCTTTTCGCTCAAGCGTATGCCTCCGGTGGAATGTCTGCGTTCGTAAACACATCTTGCACATCGTCTAAGTCTTCCAGTGCATCGATCAACACCATTAGCTTCTGTGCTTGTTCAACATCGAGCTCGACTTCAGTGGAAGCTTTCATGGTGACTTCAGAATGCGCAGGCTCAAAACCCGCTTTGGTCATTGCCTCTTTAACGTCAACAAAATTTTCTTCAGTGGTTGTGACTTCTATTGAGCCATCTTCGTCGGTGACAACATCTTCTGCACCCGCCTCTAACGCCGCTTCCATTATCGCATCTTCGTCGGCACCTTCGGCATAGTTCAGCGTACCCACTTTACTAAACAGATAAGCCACCGAACCAACCGCTCCCAAGTTACCACCGAGCTTAGTAAACGCATGCTTAACTTCAGACACAGTACGGTTGCCATTGTCTGTCATGGTGTCTACCAATATGGCCACACCATTAACACCATAGCCTTCGTATCGGTTCTCCTCGTAGGCCGCACCCTCAAGCTCACCGGCACCCTTTTTTATGGCACGTTCGATGGTGTCCTTGGTCATATTGCCACCCAACGCTTTATCCACTGCCAAACGCAAACGCGGGTTGGAATTTAAATCGGAACCGCCCATCCGAGCCGCCACATTTATTTCTCGAATCAGCTTGGTGAACAGCTTGCCGCGCTTTTTATCTTGCGCGCCCTTGCGGTGCTGAATATTGGCCCATTTACTATGACCAGCCATAACTACCTCGTTTCAATGATTAATTTAACGTCAAACAAATCGACCAGACCTAAAAAAGGCGGCAGACTTCTCAACAGACTCTTTGGAAAATAGCATTAATGCGTGGGATTGTGGGATGCAAAAGGCATCACTCGCATCATCGATTTCGGTTTCAGATTGACTAACAACGCCATCATTAGTCCCTGCCAGCTTAAAAAAGAGCGCTGACACACCACGTCTCGACGAACCACAAATGACACCAGTCTGTCGGCCATGGAGTGCTATTGGCACATTTCCGAGCAATCCTTCATTAACACTTTTACCCAAAAAAGGTCGCACCCAACGCATCCGAAACAGCAATCTCGCCAGCTCGCTTCCCTGTACCGGGGCACCCATTAAAACCACTCGTCCGTCCGCTATTTGGTCATGTGCGGCTAGTTCACTGTTTAGTTTGAGTAAATGCATTACGACGATGCCGCCCAAACTGTGGCCAAGCAAATGAACGCTTGGAGCGTCGAGTGCTTTTATTTGATGCAACAATCGCTGCGCATTCTCGGAAGGTGTTTCGGACAAAAATCGATTAGAAAAGATTAGCGTATTAAAACCATGCTTTTGCAGTCTGCGCGCCATCGTATTCATCACCACACGAGGCGAATACATACCCGGAACCAGCACGATGATCTCGTTCATACGCGAACTATATCTTTAATCGCCTGTTTGTTAGTGGCAGAAGTGGCTCGCTCAATCGCCTCTTCACCCGATAACCAAACACTGTCTAAATGTTCGCGTACATTGATATTCACAGCCACTCGTGATTCGAGTTGCACACTAAATAAGTGTTCGCGATTGTAAATATGATCAGGATGATAACGCTTACGCCAAACACCTGCAATTTCAAACACACTGCTGCATTGGTGATCAATCAGACCATCATCAAGCGTTGCACGAATCCCGGTCTCCTCAAACAATTCGCGTACAGCCGTTGTTGCCGGTTTCTCATCAGCCTCAAGACCACCGGTGACCGATTGCCAAAACTCAGGAGCATCCACTCGTTGCAATAGTAGAACTTCGCCCTGGCATGTATGAATTAACACCAGGACTGATTCAGGTCTGCGATACATGCTTAACGCTTACGCGCTATTCTTCAGGCTTAGGCCGCTGCCGAAGGCGCAAATGTAGATCTTTCAATTGTTGATCAGACACTTCACTTGGCGCACTGGTTAATAGACAACTTGCTGATTGTGTTTTCGGAAACGCCATCACATCACGAATGGATGTCGCACCACTCATTAACATGATGAGTCGATCAAGACCAAACGCAATACCACCATGTGGCGGCGCACCATACTTAAGCGCTTCAAGTAAAAAGCCAAACTTATCTTTTGCCTCATCTTCGCCAATACCAAGCACATCTAGTGCTTTTTGCTGCATTTCGGTGCTGTGAATACGAATAGAACCACCACCAAGCTCAGTGCCGTTTAGTACCATGTCGTAAGCACGAGAAAGTACTTTGCCGGGGTCGGCTTGCAATTGCTTATGCCACTCTTCTAACGTTTCGGCGCTTGGTGCAGTAAACGGGTGATGCAAGGCATGCCAACGCTTACCGTTTTCATCCCATTCAAACATTGGGAAATCAACTACCCACAATGGTCGCCATTCATCAGCAACCATATCCATGTCATTACCAATTTTTACGCGTAATGCACCTAGTGCATCGGCCACAACCGTCGCCTTATCAGCACCAAAGAAAATCAAATCGCCGTCAACAGCCCCGGTTCGTTGAATCAACGCATCGAGCACATCTTCTGGCAACAGCTTTACGATGGGAGACTGCAAACCTTCGCGGCCCTTCGCAATTTCGTTACACTTAATATAAGCAAGTCCTTTAGCACCATACCGACTGACAAATTCGGTATAAACATCAATCTGTTTACGACTCAACTTGCATCCGCCAGGAACACATAATGCCGCTACACGTCCGTCTTCATTGTTAGCAGGACCTGCGAAAACTTTAAACTCAACCTCTTTCATCAAGTCAGACAGTTCAACCAACTTAAGCGGAATACGTAAATCAGGTTTATCAGAACCATAATCGCGAATAGCATCTTCATAAGTCATATGCGGGAATGACTCTGGTAGCTTCACGTCCAACACATTGGCGAACAACTGGCGAACCATGCCTTCGGTCATATCCATGATCATCGATTCATCGATGAACGACATTTCGATATCAAGCTGGGTAAATTCAGGCTGACGATCGGCACGTAAATCCTCATCGCGAAAACATCGCGCAATTTGATAATAGCGATCCATGCCACTCATCATTAGCAACTGTTTGAACAGCTGCGGAGATTGAGGCAGGGCAAAAAAACTGCCCGGATGCGTTCGACTTGGCACCAAATAGTCACGTGCACCTTCAGGGGTTGCACGAGTCAACGTTGGCGTTTCAACCTCAATAAACTGCTGATCTTCAAGAAAGCGTCGAAGTTCAGCCGCCACTTTAGAGCGCATACGCAACCGATCTTGCATAACAGGACGACGCAAATCGATATAGCGGTGACGTAACCTGTTCTCTTCAGATACATCGTTGTCGTCGAGCTGAAATGGCGGAGTTTCGGCTCGATTCAATATTTCGAGCTCCAGACCGAGCACTTCAACTTCACCCGTGGCCATATCTGGATTAATGGTGCCTTCAGGTCGAGCCCTCACTTTGCCGGTTATTTTTAGTACAAATTCGTTTCGAACCTGCTCGGCCCGTGCAAAAACCTCAGCTCGATCTGGGTCGAATACCACCTGAACAATGCCGGTGTGATCGCGTAAATCAACGAATATAACGCCTCCGTGATCGCGACGACGATGAGCCCAGCCACAGAAAACAACCTCTGTGTCCAAATGCTCCGTATTGACCGCGCCGCAATAGTGAGTACGCATGAAAAACCTTCCGATAAAATAAACTTCAATTGTAGATAGGTTTACGGCACAGAACTAGCGATAATGTGCGACTAACTCTTTTACTGGAGCCGAAATGGCTGAATATGACGTTTATGGGGTCGGCAATGCGCTTGTCGACATGGAATTTGAAGTTTCTGATGACACTTTGGGCGAACTCAGCGTTGACAAAGGGCTGATGACACTCATCGACGAAGAGCGTCATCACGCGTTAATGGAAAGCCTTAGCTCACAAACTGGCAAGCGCTGCAGTGGTGGCTCGGCAGCTAACACCATTATTGCCTGCGCCCAGCTTGGTGGAAAATCATACTATTCGTGCAAGGTGGCCAATGACGAAACCGGTACTTTTTATATGAAAGACCTGGCCGATTGTGGCGTTAGCAGCAACCTAACCATGGACAATCGCGAATCTGGCGTAACCGGTAAATGCATTGTTTTGGTAACACCCGATGCCCAACGCAGCATGAGCACCTATTTGGGCATCACCGCTGCGATTAGCGTTGCCGAGCTCGACAAAGACGCTATAGCCGCCTCAAAAATCGCCTATATCGAAGGCTATTTGGTTCCGGAACCTGCCGCTCGACAAGCCGCAATCGAGGCTCGCAAAGCTGCGACTGCTGCGGGCGTCAAGACCGCACTGACTTTATCCGACCCCAATATGGTGAAATTTTTCAAAGACGGTTTACTTGAAATCACTGGTGACGGCCTGGATATGATGTTCGCCAATGAAGAAGAAGCTATGTTGATGTTTGACACTGATTCCATTGAAGGCGCAGTTGAAGGCATGAAAGGTTTAGCCAAACAATTCGCCATTACTCGTGGTGCTGACGGCGCCACATTATATGACGGCAGCAAAGTCATCGATATTGACGCCATCAAAGCGACACCAATCGACACCAATGGCGCTGGTGACATGTATGCGGGAACATTCCTATATGGAATGACTCATGGCTTACCCTTTGACAAATGCGGTGAACTAGCCGGCACAGCAGCTAGCAAATTGATCACGCAGTTCGGTGCGCGTCTGGCATCGGCAGACATGGCGGCCATCGGGAAACAGTTCTCGATCTGATAACTGGCGTCCGTTGACGTCACGATTGGTAACTTTGTGACAAGATTTAGAATGGTTATTGGCTGAGATCATGCACAACGATAGTGCTACTCTCTCGCCAATAATCAAACTGGATCCAGCGCAGAACCATGCAAACGACGCAAGTAGAACACAGCAAGGACGCTGATACACCGTTTCAAACTCTGCTCGAAACTATTCGACAGGCAACCCCTCGCACGCTAAGCGCAGACAAGCGAGAGGCTTTCAACGCCTTTTTGCCGCATTACTACGGCAGCTCTCAAATCAAAGATCTGGAATGGCTAAACCCAGAAGATCTCAACGGCATGGCGCTCTCGCATTGGCAATTGTTACTCGGCCATAAGGCAGAAACTACGACCATCCGACTGCTTAACCCATCGCTGAGCGCTGACGGTTGGCAATCACCTAACACGATTCTTGAACTGGTCACGACCGATCAGCCGCATTTGGTTGCCAGTATACGCAGCGCTCTGTTAGCCAAGGGCCACGCTGTCAGCCTGATCATTCATCCGATATTTGAAATAAGTCGCGATGACAAAGGCGCTGGCACTGGCATTCAATGCAACACAACTCAAAGCAGCAATCAAAAAGTATCTGCAATGCACTTGCAGATTGAGCATGTCGCTGACAGCCAGCTCCATGAAGTGAAAGCCTGCTTGCACAACACACTGGCTGTATTAGATGCCGTGCGCGAGCATAGTCCAGACATGCTTATGCGGCTGAAAGAACTTGCAGAGCAATGTACCGACACTGAGCAATCAGCCTTTTTTAGTTGGCTGTCGGCAAAGCAATTTACTTGTTTCGGTATTGTTGACGTCATACCGGGCAACAATGCAAAGAGCTCATCCATCAAAGGTGAGCCACTTGGATTGTTCACCTCGTTTAATGATGAATTGCAATGGAACGCTAACAGTTTAATTCCCGAAGACGCTTTTGAGTCGCTTTTGAAGTTCGATCAGAACGTTGTTATTTGCAAAGCCGACACTCGATCACCGATCATTCGTTCTGATTACGCCGACTTAATATTATTACTACACAGAAATAAGTCTGGTGAACTGAGTCACATCAGCTGTGTAGTTGGATTATTTGTAACAACACTACAAGAGGAATCGGCTGATTCAATACCCTTATTAAGAGAACGCATCGATACGGTTATTGATAGTTCAAAGACGGCACCCGAGTCTCACGATGGCAAAGCACTTTCAGCCGTGCTGCGTGGCTTTCCACGCGACATGTTGCTACAAACATCAAACGACAATCTGCTTACTATGGCAGAGCGTATTGTTTCACTACATGAACGCGCTCAAATAAGACTATTCCATTCAAGCGATCCTATGGGTCGGTTCTGCAACTGCCTGGTCTATATTCCTCGAGACAATTACAGCCGCGAATTGCGACTGGATATTGAATCTATCCTAACCACGTTAATTGATGGAAAAAGCACACAGTTCCACACAGAATTTAGTTCTGAGTCCGCCTTAGCAAGACTCCATTTCGTTGTTCAAAAAAATCCACCATTAAAGCGAGAGATAAATTGGTCAAGCGTAGAGACGCGCATTCAAAATGCCGCGATTACTTGGGATGACCGCCTTCTTGATTCATTGCGTAGTGAACACGATGAACCAAGCGCGCTGAGCCTGTATAAAACCTACAGCGGTGCATTTCCTTCGTCTTACATTGAAGACTATTCAGCAAGAATAGCGGTATCCGATATTGCTTTCATGCAAAACAACGTGAAAGTCGACGCACCAGAGATGAGTTTTTATCGGCATATCGTTGCTGACACTGGCACCATAAATTTCAAACTCTTCTCGCATATCAATCCAGTCACTTTGTCTGATGTGATGCCTATTATTGAAAACATGGGATTACGCGTAGACGCAGAACACCCGTTTGAGATCAAACGAAAAAATGCCGGGCCAGTTTGGATTCATGAGTTTACTGTTGAGCAATTAGGCCAAAGCAAACTAGATTCAAAACAATCTGCAGAAAATATTCAACGAGCGTTCAGTCGAATTTGGAGCGGCGATGTTGAGAACGACGGATTCAACCGCTTAATACTGGAAGCTGGTTTAAGCTGGCGTCAAGTTGTTGTACTGCGAAGCTACTGCAAGTATTTGTTGCAAATCGGCGTCCCGTTTTCGCAGACTTATATGATCGACTCGCTTGTCGCCAACCATGCCATTGTAGGCGACATTGTCGCACTGTTTGAACAACGCTTTGACCCACACGCAGACAACAAAGACACACAAGCTATTGAGCAGCGTATTCTCGAAGCGTTAGACGATGTCGCCAGCCTAGATGAAGATCGCATATTGCGCGCTTACTTAAATTTGATAACGGCGACTTTGCGAACTAACGTTTACCAAGTCACGGAACACGGCAAACACGCAAACTACTTGTCCTACAAATTCGACTCAGCAGCCATACAAGATTTACCGTTGCCACACCCAATGGCAGAAATATTTGTCTACTCACCACATTTCGAAGGCATACACCTGCGTGGTGGCAAGGTTGCTCGAGGCGGTTTACGCTGGTCAGATCGGCGTGAAGATTTTCGTACCGAAGTGCTTGGTTTGATGAAAGCGCAAATGGTCAAGAACGCAGTCATCGTTCCAGTGGGATCAAAAGGTGGCTTCTACGTTAAACGTGCGCTCTCAAGCGAGCGTGAAGAAATGATGGAGCAAGTTGTCGAATGTTATCAAAACTTTTTACGTGGACTTCTTGATATAACGGACAACATTATTGATGCCGATATCGTACCGCCGATAAACGTTATACGTTATGACGAAGACGACCCTTACCTGGTTGTCGCAGCAGACAAAGGCACTGCAACATTTTCTGACTTTGCTAACGCGGTTTCAGCTGAGTACGGATTTTGGCTCGGTGATGCTTTTGCATCTGGTGGGTCAGTTGGTTATGACCACAAGAAGATGGGCATCACTGCTCGCGGCGCTTGGGAGTCGGTAAAACGCCATTTCCGTGAACTTGGCCATGACACACAAACACAACCCTTTACGGTTGCAGGCGTTGGCGACATGGCAGGCGATGTGTTCGGTAACGGCATGTTGCTATCCGAACAAATACAACTTGTTGCCGCATTCAACCACATGCATATTTTTATCGACCCTACGCCAGACGCTGCGGCAAGTTTTAAAGAACGCAAACGGCTTTTCGAACTGCCCCGCTCTAGCTGGACAGACTATGAAGCGAAATTAATTTCCAAAGGCGGTGGTATCTATTCTCGAAGCGATAAAAAAATCACGCTTTCAGATCAAGCGCAAAAGGCCATTGGTGTCAGTAAAGCAACGTACACCCCAACGGAATTAATCACTGCCATTTTATGTGCACCCGTCGATTTACTTTGGAACGGTGGCATCGGCACATACATGAAAGCATCGAGCGAAACTCATGCGGATGCTGCCGATCGAGCAAATGATGGCTTACGAGTTAACGCATCTGATTTACGCTGCCGTGTATTCGGTGAAGGCGGCAACTTGGGTTGTACACAACTTGGCCGAATAGAATTCGCCCGCAGTGGCGGCATGATTTATACCGATGCCATTGACAACTCTGCAGGTGTTGATTGTTCTGATCATGAAGTCAATATCAAAATTCTAGTCAATTCGGTTGTTACAAACGACGATATGACGTTGAAGCAGCGCGACACACTGCTTGCTGAAATGACTGATGAAGTCGGCCTACTTGTTCTTCGCGATAACTACCTACAAACTCAGTGCATTAACCAATGCATGGAAAAAGGCGGCACAACTCTCGAAGAAGCGCAGCGGTTTATGCAACACTTAGAATCAATCGACCGATTGAACCGCAGCATAGAGTTCTTGCCTGACAACGAAGAAATTGCCGACAGACTGGCGGCCGACGAAGGCCTTAGTCGACCCGAGGTCGCCGTGCTAGTTTCTTACAGCAAAATGGTTATGTATGACGAGCTGCTAGCCAGTGATTTTGCCAACGAATCTGCACTGCAAAAAGAGTTGCTGGAGTATTTTCCAAAAACACTTGCAGAGCAATACCGTGATCGAATTGGAGCGCACCGCTTACGATCAGAAATTATTGCAACCGTCATTACCAATGAGTTGGTCAACAGGCTTGGACCTACGTTTGCGTTTCGTATGCACCACGAACTAGGCGCCACAGCCGCAGACGTGGCGGCAGCATTCGTGGCCGTGCGAACCATTTTCAACTTGCCTGAGCTATGGCAGTCAATTGAAGTGCTAGACAATAAAGCATCAGCCGCCACGCAGAATCAAATGCATATTTTGGTCAGAGGCTTGGTTGAACGATCAACCCTTTGGATGCTACGATCTCGCCGTGAGTCACAATCAATTGATGAAGTGATCGGTCAGTTTCAACCGAGCGTAGCTGATCTCATTGCAAACTTGCCAGAAAGTTTAGCCGATGTAAATCGTGAAACACTGACACAACGTATTCAATACTTCATTGATGCAAAAGTACCAACAGATACCGCTAAAGCGGTTGCGCAAGTTGTACCGATGTCATCAGCGCTCGACATCGTAGAGATCGCACAATCGGTCAATACAACAGTAAGTGTCGGCGCAAAAGTGTACTTCGAGCTAGGCAACCACTTGGAACTACAATGGTTAAGCGAACAAATTGGTGAACTTCAAGCAAGAAACCATTGGCATACGTTATCTAAGTCTGAGCTACGAGGCGACTTACACTATCAACAACGTCACCTAACGGCTGAAGTGATCAGCTCGGCTGACAAAGAGCTCAGTCCAGCAGAAATGGTTACCCGCTGGTCCAAAGCGAACGAACTTGCCGTGAAAAAATACAGCGATCTTATAATCGAAATGAAAGCTACAACAGTTGTGGACTTTGCAATGTTATCGCTTGCCGTTAATGAAGTGCACAAGTTGCTACGATCTGATCGACCATTGGCTGCAAACTAGGTAGGCAGACAAAGGTGTCCATGGAAGGACATCCTATGCTTCACCAACTGCATCACGAGGGCGACTCAACAAGCCTACAACAACCACTGCCGCCACTACGATCGGCAATGCAATCACAATCAATTTAAGATTGGAAAGCAATGCAGGCATGCTCAACAAGCCAAACACGAATAAGAGTACCAACGCGGCAAGCGCTAACACTGCAATAATTAGAACCATTCTCAATACACTATTCATAGAAAATTCCCTGTGATAATAAACTTCCAACAGCCCTGTTCTCGGCCACGACCAGTTGCAAATAAACCCAGCGCCTCTAATTGAACTGTGAATGAGTTGGTATTTTAGACAGTCCAGTGACTGCAATTAAGACTTCGTTGAGGCTGCGATACAGTACGTTGCTACGGAATAGTCCATCGAATCACCATTTGAATACCATGTGTCTTTGGCACTTGTTTGTAGTGAATTATCGCTGTGCAATGGCGAAGCGGTTGAGCTAAGCAGAAGGCCATCCGGTTTATAGAATTGCAATTCGCCAGTTTTCGACCGATAAACTGAGTAGCCACCCTCATGAAGTTGCACATGGTGGAAGTGACACACCTCTATCAAGTTATCCATTTGCTTTTCTATATAGCAGTCCGGCTCACCGCTTGGCTTAGCATCTACCTCCCCTGCCAGCACTTGACTATCAACATGCTCTACAACTTGATAGCGGTCGGCGGTATTTGCATTGGTAGATGTACTTTCTAAGGACTGACTAGCGATTAACACTAACGCACTTGTGCCCTTAGGATATCAGCACGTCTGTTAGCACTAATGGTTGATACGGACACCCCTGCAGGGGTGTTTTCGCACCGCCAGGCTCGTCAGAAGTCTTAATTATTCAACAACAATGCCGCTCCGCGCAAGGTGTGCCGAAAACTTGAAAGGGAAGCCCCATGAACCAATCCTATCGAAAAACTACTAATGGGGTAGTTGCGGCCGTTACGTCTGTATTTCTGGCAGCATGCGGCAGTGGTGGTGGTGGTGGTGGCTCAACCGATGCCAATACGCCTCAGGCATTGGGTGCGAAAAACGGCACTTTCGCGCAAATTCCAGCGAACACTGTAAAACGCATAGGAACGGTTTTTTTTGAGGTCTCTGATGCGAAAAGCTACGTTGAAGCAGGCCTATCAGGTAGCACTACCGTTTACGGCGAGTTCGTCGAATACACCCAACCCATGAGTGAAGTCTTTATTCATTCCGAGTTCTCCATGGGTGAAAGAGAGACTTGTGTCGTCAGTATCGACAGTACCGATGGTTCCCAAGATGTCGGACTAGAAACAGACCCTGACATACTCGAATTTCAATTAGACGCCAGCTCCATCTCAGCAGGCGATGCACTGAGCATTTCTACGCCTGATGGAAGCTGGCCTGATGTACTTGCGACAGAGGATAACTACGGCTATCGGTCCGTGTATTATGATTTTGAAGCCAATACCTCGACAATAGGGGAGTTGCCATCAGAATCAACGCTTTCCATTCCAGGGGATGAATTTCCGGCTTTTGTAAACGTTGTTATTCCAAACGCAGACAAAATTACCGATGCATCGTTATTAAATTTAACCAACGGCAGGATTACCAAAGATACCCGGGTTACTTGGCAGCGATCATCGCAGTCGACTTCCAACGCCGTTACGACCATTGCGCTTTATGTGGAAGAGTATGACGATGCAACCAACAACGAGTTACTGATCAATATACATTGCAATGTTATCGATGATGGTGAATTTAGCTTCCCTGACAACGCAAAACAATTATTGTCAACGTATCATTTTTCTAACGAAGATATCTGGCTAGCTCGTGGAGGTTTAAACACTGTGATACAAGACGATGCCGCCATGTTAGTTGGCAATGCCTCATTCTACTTTTTCAGATAACTGCCCTCGACGACTAATAAAATATTCGCGCACACCGACATACAATCCACTGGCTACAACAATAACTGCGCCGATGATTTCATGCGCAGCTAACACCTCACCAAACACCCAGTAACCCAGCACAATCGCCCATACCAAAATAAAATAATTGAACGGCTGCAATACAACGGCTCTGGTCACTTCAAGCGCTTTGATCAGCAACATGTGTCCACACACTGATGTCATACAAATGCCCACCAGTAGCATGATGGTCTGCGCATCAGGTGTTTGCCAACGACCCAGCACGGCAACAAGCGATGCCAAAAATCCGACGACACCAAAGTACACCAGTGATGTTGCAAAGGAATCTTGCCTAGAGACTTTGCGTGTAATGATGCTGTACAGCGAAAACAGAAGAACACAGAACAGTGCTAACAACGCAGCCGGGTTGAATACGCCAGTCCCCGGTTGCACAATGATTAATGTACCTACAAAACCTATGCTAACCGCAAGCCACCTACGCCAGCCCACCTGCTCGCGCAAAAACGGTACGGATAAGGCGGTTATAACTAACGGGAAGCATGAAAATATGGCATGTATTTCAGCTACGCCTAGAAACTGAATGGCATAGGCAAAAAGGCCAATCTCTGAAACCATGATCAGACAACGCATCACCTGAAGTTTGGGACGGGCCGATTTAAAAGCCGTAAGAACACCTACTTTAAGTTGAGCATAGATCAATGCGAATAGAGCAAAAGCACCAAATCGCACCACCAATATCTGCGTCACTGAAATGTGCTCAGCTAACTGCTTGGTGATCACATCTTGCCAAGCAAACAACACCGTGGAAACAAGCAATAGGCCAATACCCAATAATGGTGAATCTGTACGATCTGAACTGGGTGTGCTTGGCATCGTGCTCAAAAATAGACAAAGCTGCGAGACAATAGCTGACAATCACGTCATTTAACAGTTCAATTATCAATTATTTGAAATTGGTCTGCTTTGGCAGCTGTATGCTCTGACAGCAATGCAGTATCCTTACATACTCTTGCCACAATGATCTTTTAGGAGACGCTTTTGTCCATTTCAGCCATTATGCTCATGTTACTCATCGGTATCGTCTTTGGCGGTATTGCAGCAGTAGTGTTACGTGGCAAAAAAACCGTCTTCATCATTAATATCTTACTTGGTATCGTCGGTGCTGCTCTGGGTGCATTTTTTCCAATTCTAATCGGGTCGGAAGTGATGGTTGATGATGGATCACCGGCCTACTTACTGCGCGCATTGATGGGTTCGTTCTTGTTAGTTCTCATAGCAAGTTTATTTCGATCAGCTAAACCGCGTGGTGCAAACTAATGAACGACAAATTCGTTGAGTTCGTTGAAGATCAAGGTATAGCCTGGATCACATTAAACCGTCCAGACAAGCTCAACAGCTTGACCTCCGACATGATTCAACAGCTGCAGAAGTGTTTCTCACAAATAAGTACATCGACGACCATTCGTGCAGTCGTCTTAACGGGCGCAGGTCGAGCATTTTGTGCAGGGCAAGATCTTGCGGACCTGGATGGCGCTGACCTAGGCGACGTTCTTGAACGAGACTTTAATCCACTAATACGTGCGATCAAAGGGCTCAATATGCCAGTCGTAGCTTGTGTTAACGGTGTTGCAGCTGGCGCAGGAGCGAACATTGCGTTAGCCTGCGACATTGTATTGGCAGCAAAGTCTGCAAAATTCATCCAATCCTTCGCGCACCTTGGTTTAGTACCTGATGCTGGAGGAAGCTGGTCGCTGCCAAAATTGATTGGCTTACCGCGTGCGATGGGATTGGCCATGACCGCCGAACCACTAACAGCTGAGCGTGCTGAGCAGTGGGGGCTTATCTGGCGTTGTATCGACGATGAAGCGCTGATGGATGAGACGACGGCACTTGCGACCAAACTGGCAGCACAAGCAACCACTGGACTTGCCTTTACTAAGCAGCTACTCAATAACAGTGGTACGAAGACCCTCGACGAGCAGCTTGATCTAGAACGAGATTTCCAGCAAGCGGCCTGCAAAACACAGGACTATCAAGAAGGTGTAAGCGCATTCTTGAACAAACGAAAGCCTGAATTTACTGGGCAGTAACCCCCTCCCAATAAGATAGTCTCAATAACGCCCTTCTCTAGGCGATCCTACGGCACGCTGGCACAAATAGTGCGCCAGCAATACAAGACTCCCCCGACAGCCTATCCGGTGTCGCGTTTCGCAACGATTAGAGTCGTACTGGTGGCAAATTCTGGTATCTGTGCCGCTGCACAGTAGTTACCATTCAGGCTGCACAACCGAGGCGTAGAACCAACATGACCGACGAAGAAAACTTCGATGATGAAGACGACATCATCCTCTCCGAACTCAATGATGAAGAGCTCGTGGAACAGATGCATGACGACCTTTACAACGGTTTAAAAGAAGAGATTGTCGAAGGCACCAATATTCTACTGGAACGAAAGTGGACTCCAGATAAAGTGCTTAACGATGCTTTAGTCGAAGGCATGCGAATTGTCGGTATCGATTTCCGTGACGGTATTCTTTTTGTGCCTGAAGTCTTGATGGCTGCTAACGCAATGAAAGGTGGCATGGGTATTCTACGACCACTGCTAGCTGAAACTGGCGCTGAGCCCATCGGCAAAGTGGTTATAGGAACCGTTAAAGGTGACATCCACGACATCGGCAAAAATCTCGTTGGCATGATGCTCGAAGGGGCAGGTTTCGAAGTAATCGATCTTGGCATTAACAACCCTGTTGAAGATTACATTGCAGCGCTCGAAGAACACAAACCAGAAATTCTTGGTATGTCTGCACTACTGACAACCACTATGCCTTACATGAAAGTGGTTATCGATACTTTAAAAGAACAAGGTATGCGGGACGACTTTATTGTACTTGTCGGCGGTGCACCATTGAACGAAGAGTTTGGTGAGGCAGTTGGCGCAGACGCATATTGCCGAGATGCAGCCGTTGCTGTTGAAACCGCAAAGACTCTTATTGCAGAACGAAGAGCGGCAAGCTAGTCGCTTGCCAATGCCATGAATCGTACTCTACTCATTGCCTGCGGCGCACTGGCGCACGAATTAGTAGATGTACTGAAAGCAAATCAGTGGTCACACATAGACGTTCAATGTCTTCCTGCGGAATGGCACAACACCCCGGACAAAATCGCTCCGGGTGTTGAAGAAAAAATAATCCAAAACAAATCCGAATACGATCACATGCTGGTCGCTTATGGTGATTGCGGAACTGGTGGGCATCTCGATACCGTGTTGCAAAGGCATAACATTGAACGCTTGCCTGGCGCTCATTGCTACGCATTTTTTACCGGACAAACAACCTTTTCTGAGCTAGCTGAAGAAGAGCTTGGTACGTTCTTTCTCACTGATTATCTGGCGTGGCATTTTGATCGCTTAATATTAGAATCACTAGGCATTCGCAAGTATCCTGAATTGCGCGATATGTACTTTGGAAACTACACCCGCATGCTCTACTTAGCGCAAACAGAAAACATCGAGCGACTCGCTCAGGCACAAGCCGCTGCCAACTCGATCAACTTACCGCTGGAAGTGCACTACACCGGTCTCCAACCATTGCAAAACGCATTGGAAGGCATTCGTGTCGTTGCCAAATAATTGAATTTTGGAATAATCCTATGGCTGAATTAATTAAGATCTACTGGCGTGACATTCCATCGCAAGTCACGGCAAAAAAAGGTCGTAAAACCGCAAAGGTTGCGTTGTCGGCTCGATTTCAAGAAGGTATTGATCGAGCTGCGATGCGTGCTGGCAAAGGCACTAGCGATGCCTATATGGAAGACTGGGAACGCAAACGCGAGCCTTGCAGTGACGACCTACAAGCTGAGGCTGAGAAAGCGGCCGCTGAACTTGAAGCGGCGTTTAGTGACGAACACCTCGAAGCTGTGGTGAAGGCTAAAGGTATTGCAGCCGACGCTAAGACTAGCTAATCATGTACAGAGTGAGACTATGGTCGACCAGACGTGCAAGGATGATGGAAATCCTTTACGCATCTTTGGAAAAGACTTTATTGCTACTTGCCCCTTTGATGGAGCGCATTGGCTATGAGCGTCTGGAAAAACCCGTTGCGGCGGTAGAGCAAGTGGTTAAAGGCGTTCTTTTCGACTGCAAAATGTGCGGCCAGTGTGCGCTGAGCAAAACCGGTATGTCTTGCCCGATGAACTGTCCGAAGTCGATTCGTAACGGCCCTTGCGGCGGCGTGCGACCAGATGGATATTGCGAAGTTAAGCCTGAGATGCGCTGCGTTTGGGTCGAAGGCTGGGAAGGCAGTCAGCGTATGAAACATCGCAGCGACATTAGCATTGTGCAAATCCCAATTGATCATCGTCTTAAAGGGTCATCCTCATGGTTGCGCGAAGTGCGCAATCAGCGTGAGCAATCATGAACTACGAAGACGAACCCATCCCAGGGTATCCGCTTCCTATGCGTGAAGGACATAGCTCCCCCGGGCGCTTGGAAAGAGTGCTTCGCGACGGACACTTTGTAGTGACGAGTGAGCTGGCTCCACCTGATTCTGCCGACCCTAACGCAGTGTACGAACGTGCCGCTTTATTTGACGGCTATGTCGATGCTATCAATGCAACTGACGGCAGTGGAGCACATTGCCATATGAGTAGCATGGCGGTTTGCGCCCTACTCACGCGACTTGGTTATGCGCTGATCATGCAAATTTCGTGTCGCGATAAAAACCGTATTGCGATACAAGGCGACATTCTGGGCGGTGCCGCCATGGGTGTGTGCAATATGCTGTGCCTTTCTGGAGACGGTGTTCAAACCGGCGATCATCCAAATGCTAAACCAGTATTCGATCTTGACTGTATGTCTTTATTGAATATTGCTCGCACGATGCGAGAAGAAAGTACGTTTCAAAGCGGTCGAACACTTGAGCATGCACCACATGTATTTTTAGGTGCAGCTGCAAACCCATTTGTTGAACCGTTCGACTGGCGACCATTGCGGTTGGCTAAAAAGGTGGATGCCGGTGCACAGTTTATACAAACACAATATTGTTACGACATTGAACGTTTAAAAACATACATGCAGGCTGTGCGAGATTTAGGACTGGATAAAAAAGTCTTTCTATTGATTGGTGTTGGCCCACTTGCCTCTGCACGAACAGCGGAATGGATGCGTAAAAATGTACCTGGTGTACACATTCCAGATGCGGTAATCGACCGCCTTAAAGGCGCAGATGATCAAAAGGCTGAAGGCGTGAGTATTTGTATTGACATGATTCAACAAATTAAAGAAATTGATGGCATCAGTGGTGTTCACATCATGGCTTATCGACAAGAACACAATGTACCTGAGATTGTAGAACGCGCTGACATTCTTAAAAATCGAACCCCATGGCATCCTAAACTCTTTGAAGGGGACGCCAATATTCAATCCCAAATGGATAAATACAATGACTGACACCATTATTAGCTCGGCTACACGTGAACACATTATTGGTGACGATCGTGCGTTTACCATTATAGGTGAGCGCATTAACCCAACTGGCAGAAAAATTCTTGCAGAAGAAATGAAAGCTGGCGATTTCAGTCGTGTTGAAACAGATGCACTTGCTCAAGTGGCAGCTGGCGCACAAATGCTGGATGTCAATGCGGGCATTCCTTTGGCTGACGAACCTGCTCTGCTGGCGAAATCCATTCAGCTGGTTCAGTCGATCACTGATGTTCCAATTTCTATTGATTCATCGATCATAGAAGCACTGGAAGCGGGTCTGGCTGTCTATCAAGGCAAGGCCTTGGTTAACTCAGTTACCGGTGAAGATGAAAACCTTGAACGCGTATTGCCATTAGTCGCCAAATATGGCGCAGCGGTTGTTGCTATTTCCAATGATGAAACAGGGATTTCTGAAGATCCAAACGTACGATTTGAAGTTGCCAAGAAAATCGTTCAACGCGCTAGTGACTACGGCATCCCAGCTTCTGACATCGTTGTTGACCCGTTAGTTATGCCGATAGGTGCGATGCGTTATGCCGGTCGTCAGGTGTTCGATATTCTTGGCCGCATACGAACTGAGCTTAAATGCAATACCACCTGTGGTGCATCAAACGTAAGCTTTGGCCTGCCAGAAAGAAACGGTATTAACGGCGCTTTTCTTAGCATGGCGATTGGTGCCGGTATGACTTCTGCAATTACTAACCCAATACATGAAGAAGTGATGCGTTCGGTTATGGCGGCCGATGTATTAATGGGCAACGATGCCGATTGCCTGGATTGGATTAAAAAATATCGCGAACCAACGGCTGAGGGCGAACGTGGCCGACGCGTCACCAAAAAACGTCGTAGTAGAAGTAGCTAATTATGTCTTCAGAACAAACGGCTTTGGTCGTATTCACACCCAGCGGCAAACGTGACCACTTTCCTATTGGAACATCAGTGTTGTCAGCGGCTCGTATGCTGGGTGTTGACTTAGACACCGTTTGCGGTGGTCGCGGCTTGTGTGGCCGCTGCCAAGTTTTATGTCCTGAAGGTGAATTCCCAAAACACAATATTGTATCGCGTGCAGAGCACTTAAGTGAATCAACAAAAGTTGAAGCACGGTATCAGCGAATTAATGGTGCCTTTGCCGATGGTCGACGCCTTGGTTGCCAGGCCAATGTACTTGGCGACATGGTTATTGATGTACCACCCGAAAGCCAAGTACATCGGCAAGTGATTAGAAAGGAAGCTGAACACGTCAATATCACTTTGAACCCTGCTATCAGCTTACATGTGGTGGAAGTACAGCAACCCGATATGCACGATCCATCGGGTGATCTACGTCGTCTTAAACAGGCGCTAAAAACAGAATGGGTTTTGACTGGACTTACTAGCGACCTATCATTGCTTCACACATTACAGGCTGCACTGCGTAAAGAGAACTGGCAAGTGACGGCAGCAGTTCATACCGATGGTCGCATTTTAGGTGTGTGGCCAGGATTCAAAGAACGCATTTGTGGTGTCGCTATTGATGTTGGTTCAACGACAATCGCTGCGCATTTGTGTGACTTGGTGACCGGTGAAGTGCTAGGTAGTAACGGTGCGATGAATCCACAGATACGCTTTGGTGAAGACTTAATGAGCCGTGTCTCTTATGTCATGATGAATCCGGGTGGCGATGCTGAGATGACATCCGCAGTGCGAGATGCGATAAACCAACTACTGATCGAAGCTGCCAAAGATGCTGAAATAGAAGTCAGCGACATCCTTGAACTTACCTTTGTTGCCAACCCAGTTATGCACCATCTATTACTGGGCATAAACCCTATTGAACTTGGTGGCGCACCGTTTGCCCTGACCACAGATGAAGCATTGAACGTCGATGCGGCCAGCATGGGTATCCATGCCCATCCAAAAGCCCAAGCTTACTTTTTACCTTGCATAGCTGGTCATGTTGGCGCTGATACAGCAGGCGTTATTTTATGCGAACAGCCAAACAAGCTCGACGAAATTACCTTATTAGTTGATGTTGGTACCAATGCAGAGATTGTTCTTGGAAACGCTAAGCGGCTTCTGGCCTGCTCTAGCCCAACGGGACCTGCATTTGAAGGCGCACAAATTAGCGGTGGCCAACGGGCCGCGCCCGGTGCCATCGAGCGTGTGCGCATTGACCCTGAAACACTCGAGCCTCGCTTTAGCGTTATTGGCTGCGAGACTTGGTCCAATGAACCCGACTTTGAACAAAAACTAGATGGTTTGCCAGTTACCGGTATTTGCGGGTCTGGCATTATAGAAGTGGTGGCAGAGATGTTTTTGGCCGGTATTATTGATACTGATGGCGTTGTACAAGGTCATCTCGCGACAACAAATCCTCGTATTGCCGCCGACGGTAGAACCTTCTCCTACTTGTTACATGAAGGCGATGTTACGGTGCGTATAACTCAGAATGATGTTCGGCAAATTCAATTAGCCAAAGCCGCTTTGTATGCTGGTGTGCGATTGCTGATGGATCACCTTGAAATAGAACAGGTTGATCGTATTCGACTTGCGGGCGCCTTTGGCAGCCACATCGATGTTAAATACGCCATGATTCTTGGCTTGATACCAGACTGCAAACTAGAACAAGTAGCATCCGCTGGAAACGCTGCCGGTACCGGCGCACGCATAGCCCTTCTCGACCGAGATTCACGATCACAGATCGAGGAGATTGTTCGAGGCGTTGAGAAAATTGAAACGGCGGTTGAACCAAAGTTTCAAGTGCATTTTGTTGAAGCAATGGCGTTTCCGCACAAAAGTGCGGTGTTCGCTGAGCTTGCAAAGGTGGTGACTTTACCCAAGCCAACAGTGTCGCAGAGTGATGCGGCTGGAGTACAGCGCGGGCGAAGTGCTAGACGTCGCAAAAGACGCTCTAGCGAGTAGTAGTTAATTACTCACGTCGTCTAACTCGTCGGTTACAACTTGGCCAGTTGCGCGACGCCACAATATGGCACCGGATAGACCTATTCCCAAGAATGCGCTGTAAAGTATTAGCGCCAACCACTGCAGCGATGTGTTGTTGTCTACTGATGCCCAGCCTTCTTGCAACGACAAATAAACCAACGCTGCGAAAAGAATAAGTACGATGACTGTGCCGATTTTTCCAAGTGCTTTCCAAGCCGCTATAAAAAGCACGACATTAATAAGTATGGCCACAATGGCTCCCAGCACAACCCAAGCATCGGGCATATCGCCGTCCATATTGCCCTTCACCCAATGAAAAACCGATTTTCCAGTGGGGTTATATGATGCAAACACAATAATGGCTGCGATTATCATTCGGCCGGCCAATACCGCTGGTGAAGAACCACTCAGAGCTTTGATCATTAAAGTACCTTGATTTTATTTGCAAAAGGCGATTAAAACGCCGTCTTATAAGGCTAGCAAAGATCGCCGCAATGAACAGTCAATCTTGTTATCTGCGTCACGATTTTACCTCACTTATCGTTCTGGTTAACAATACCGAAACACAAGAACAGACCTTGCCCACACTGCAACCAAGATAGGTGAGCCAAAGACAAACTGCGGGTTTACAATGCCGACCATGAATACAAAAGCCAACAAGGGTAGCTACCCTGCCCAACGAGGGCTCATGCGCTCTGCACGAGTCAATGGTAAGTGGGACGGAGTAGAACGACGTGGACAGGAAGAGAGGCGCGAGTACAGCTTACGCACCTTATCCCTGTGCCTAACATCACCCAGACGGTTCAATGGCCGGCGTAACGCTGATCGGCGCTTCCCAGTGATGGACCGATTCGATAGCGGCATGGCATTTCTTGCCATCGGCCTAATGATCTTGTCGATTATGGATTCGGTGTTCACTCTCACGCTTATCTCTCATGGCGGCACCGAAGTTAACCCGTTCATGAACTGGCTACTGCAACAAAGCTTGAGTGCATTTGTGGGTGTGAAAATGTTACTGACAGCCATTCCTGCATTATTGCTGGTGGCGACAGGCAACCTGCTGGTATTTGGACGCTTTCGAGCCCGTTCCGTTCTGGCTGCGGCGCTTGGAATGTACTTCGGTTTGATTATCTATGAATTGGGTTTGCTCAGCCTGATCTAATTCGCTTAGCTTGAGCGGGTCGCCTTCTTGACCGTGCTGTCTTCGAGTAATCCCGCTGCGCGACGTCGCTCGTCACGCGGTGGAATCGAAAAAGTATCGCGATAACATTTTGAAAAGTGCGGTGCAGATATAAAACCGCATGCAAGCGCAATATCAACAATCGGCATGCTGGTTTGCAGCAATAGCTGCCTTGCCCGTTCAAGTCTTAATTCCAAATAATACCGAGTGGGAACACATTGCAAATAGCGTTGGAATAATCGTTCCAGTTGACGTCTCGACAATCCAACGTGATGTGATAGCTCGTCGAGTGTCATCGGTTCTTCTATGTTTGCTTCCATTAACGATACCGCTTCGGCCAGTTTAGGCTGACTCGCCCCAATGCGCTGTGTTAGTGGCACACGCTGACGATCATTCTGATCACGAATTCTTTCGCACATGTATTGCTCTGATATGCGGGTTGCTAAATCAGCGCCATGCTTGTTGCGAATTTCACATAACAACATATCCATCGGCGCGGTACCACCTGCACAGGTATAGCGATCTCTATCTATTTCGAACAATTCAGGGGATACAACCAAATGCGGGAACTGCTCGCGGGTACTTGCCAAATTTTCCCAATGAATGGTGCAGCGCCTGTCGTTGAGCAAGTCGGCACGCGCAAGCAGATGAGTTCCGGTACAAACGGCACCGAGAATGGTTTCAGCCTTGTCTAGCTGTTTGAACCAAAGCAAGCCTGCTTCATCATTGATGTGATGAATATTGGTACCGCTGCAAATAAAGACCGCATCAAAACGTTCACGATTGCCGGCAGACAGATCGGTGGCAATGGTGATGCCGTTACTGCACTGAACAGGCTCGCCATCGCTGCTGATCAGAGTCCATTTATAAAATTCTTGTCCGGATAACTGATTAGCCATTCGCAAGGGTTCGATAGCGCTTGCAAAAGCGATCATCGAAAATTGGGGTACAAGGTAAAAACCGACATGGGCGGTTGCGTTCGCTTTACCAATCATTGGACATTTTCTAACTCGTTGCGGGGCAAGCTTTAGCACCCGCAACGAATCGCTTGGTGCTGCCTAATAATTAGCGTCAGGGAACGACGCTTTTCTGTCTTCCATATATTGTAACAGCGCTTTATCGATAGATTCATCAATTGGTGGTGCCACATAGCTGTCTAAATTGGACTTCCAGAGCTCATTTGCGCGCTGTGCCGCATCCTTGGAGCCTTCAGACTCCCACTGCTCGTAACTGTTGTTATCTGCAATGGTCGATCGATAGAAGGCTGACTCAAAATTGGCTTGCGTATGCGCGCAACCCAAAAAGTGTTTACCAGGCCCTACTTCGCGCAAAGCATCTAACGCTTGCCCAGACTCTGATAGATCAACACCGCCAAGCATTACGCCGACCATACCCGCTTGATCAGCATCCATGACAAATTTCTCGTAACTCATCACCAGTCCGCCTTCGAGCCAACCGGCTGTATGTAACATAAAGTTAACACCTGCCAAGGCTGCGGTTTGAAGCGTACTAGCGGCCTCAAATGCAGCTTGGGCATCAGGCACTTTTGAGCCACATAAGCCACCACCACTGCGAAAAGGTACTTTTAGTCTTCTCGCCAAGGCGGCACAGATGTACATAACCAGACTCGGCTCCGGTGTACCAAATGTAGGAGCTCCTGATTGCATGGATACCGAACTTGCAAACGTTCCAAACACGACCGGAGCACCTGGTCTTACCAATTGTACAAAAGCCATACCTGCCATCGCCTCTGCAAGAATTTGCGCCGCCGTGCCTGCAACCGTGACGGGCGACATGGCACCCGCCAAGATAAACGGTGAGATAACCGTGGCTTGATTCGCACGAGCATATACCTTCGCAGCCCCTAACATAGTGTCGTCAAAAGTCATGGGTGAGTTGGCGTTGATCAGGTTTATGACAACGGTTTTTTCAACACCCGTTTCAGGGTCGATAAAATCGTCACCAAACAAAATTTTTGCCATTTCAATTGTGTCTTGCGCGCGTTCAGGAGCGGTGACTGAACCCATAAAAGGCTTATCGCTATAGCGCATGTGCGCGTAGATCATGTCAAAATGGCGCTTGTTAACAGGCAAATCGACCGGTTCGCACACCGTACCGCCAGAGTGGTGTAAGTGCGGACTCATGTAGGCCAGCTTTACAAAATTCTCGAAATCCTTGATGGTTGCGTAACGCCTACCATTGTCGAGATCGCGCACAAACGGTGGGCCGTAGGCTGGTACCATAACGACGTTGTTGCCACCGATAATGACGTTTTTTTCAGGATTCCGTGCATGCTGAACGAACTGCTCAGGTGCTGAGTCCATAATGAGCTTGCGGCACAACCCTTTCGGGAATCTAACGCGTTCACCTTGCACATCTGCACCGGCATCGCGCCATATCTGCAGATTCTCTTCATCGTCGCGAAAGTCGATGCCGATTTCGCTCAGAATGGTTTCAGCATTTTCTTCAATGAGCGAAAGTCCTGCTTCATCAAGGACATCAAACACAGGGATTTTTCTGGTGATATAAGGTGCGGCTGTGGATACCGCGTTTTCGCGAGCAGCACGCTTCGCAGCACGTCCACCACCGCGTCTTCTTCTAGGGGCATCCGTCATAATTTTTCCAAGTAATCCCGCAAGCTCCTAGTGTGCCTAGTTAAGCAACAAACCGAGTTGCAGTATCCGACGGCTTCCTAATACGCTGCGACTTGAACAACTTACAACAGCGAATGAATCTGGCGTACAAAGTCGGCTTGTCGCTTAGTCTGGATACGCCGTGAGTTAGGATCACGTACTGATTTGATAGCAGCCTCATTCTCCATACCCATCTCGACAAGCAATCGAGCGGCTATCATTCCAGTGCGCCCTAGACCTGCATAACAGTGAAGTGCGACACGCTCACCAATTCGCAATGCATGCCGAATTTGTTCGCCCGCAACAGCCCATTCATCTTCAAATTCCTGGTTGGGAATTTCCATATCAATGATGGGTAGGTGCAGCCACCAAATGCCAGCATCGGCAATCATTTTCGGCAACGCTTCTACCTTATTCAATTTGAATTCGTGAGGCTCTATTAGTGACACAATACCGTTTACGCCCCACTCTTTTAGCGCTTCCATGTCGGCAATTAAGTGCTTTCGATTGACACCAGTATGCTGATGGACACGCACTCCAGGACACGGCACCAAGCCCATGCAACCCACGGTTCCTGGAACAGTAATTGTGTCTATTTTGTTTGGTTCAGGCGGACGGCCAATACCGAATACCATGTCATTTCCCGATGTTATTCTTTAGGTGCCAAGCCGCGCATCTTAGCGCATCAAAGCTATAAACTGCGTTTTACGCCCAACCGAGCGGCAAGGGTCACCATTTTTCGTCGTATTGCTGTTCGGAAATTGAACCTGATCAACCGCCAATGAGTGCAAAAAATAAAAACTGTGACCATTGGCGTTGTTTCGCAGCCAAAGTCTTCCTTGTAGCTTGGAGGCTCTGCGCGCATTAAGTCGTAATAGTCACGCTGCTTAGAACGATTGCGCTCAATTTCTGCCAAGTGGGCAAAAGTCAGTGGCATGTACCGATTTGCTTCACGTTTGGAAAAACCGCTTTGATAGTAATAACAAGTCTTTTCATCGTAGAAACAATACAACACCGCCAGTAACTTGGTACCCAACTTAAATTGGTGTATATCTACCGCATTCAGGTCAAATAGACGTTGGGTAAGTTGCCGATGAAACGTCCTGAATTTTTCAGACGCAAAAACACTCTTACGCCTTTTATTCGCCTGACGTTCGTGATTTAGCTCTTTCAGCTGTTTAAAAGCCTGATCAAGCTCGATTGCAGAGGTCACTGAGAATTGTTCCAATCCGCCGTCTTTCACTAATGCACGACGACTACGTTCCAATCGTTTTTGCCGGCTTTTGCTCTTTTTTTCCATATGCATAGATTCGTCCTGCGACAAATCAACACGATATCGAAATCCAACATGGCGCTCGACCATGAAGACATCGTCACGCCGCCAATAAGCCTGTCTCAGCAACGCATCGTCGAGCAGAAAACGCAGCTCAACGTTGCTCCAGTCGTCACATCCTGCCAACCAGTCAATTGCCCGGTCAGCAACCGCAACTTCGTAGTCAGGATGGGCTATGACGTCCAAGTATTCTGTGGCTACCTCGTCATCTCGTGCCTCTCCGGTACCTAAAAACAGTAAAGTACGGCGGAAAGTATACCCACAACGATTTGTGTACATGGGGAGCAGCCCAACCAACTTCCCTTCATGTGTCAATCGCACAAGATATAGTCGATCTACCCGTGTTGCATAGATCTGCCACCACGTATAATGCCATTCCCAGCTCATGAAAAAGCAGGTTGATGCCTGTGCCGAGAGAGCGCGCCATTCGTCCGCCATAGCGGCAAATTCCTCGCTATCGCTTACGATAGAAAGCGTCAAATTCGGAGCTTCAACCGGCTCAGTCACGAAGGTACATTCCAATTATGATCGACAAACTTGCAGATAGATTAAAAGAATCCAAGGTATTACTCGCAGATGGCGCCACTGGCACAAATCTGTTTTCAATGGGTCTTGAAACAGGTGACTCACCCGAGTTGTGGAACGCCGACCATCCTGATCGTATAACCAAATTACACCAATCGTTTGTTGACGCTGGTTCGGACATTATTTTGACCAATTCTTTCGGTGGAACTCACTACCGGTTGGCGCTGCACAACGCGGGCCATCGAGTCTCCGAATTAAACACGCAAGCTGCTGAAATTGCGCGAAATGTGTGTGATAAAGCATCAAGACAAGTACTTGTGGCTGGGTCTATTGGACCTACAGGCGAAATTTTGGCGCCAAACGGTGCGGTATCCATTGACGATGCGGCAGCTGCGTTTCATGAGCAGGCCTTAGCGCTTAAGGCGGGTGGAGCAGACATCATGTGGATAGAGACCATCTCATCGGCAGAGGAAATAGAAGCAGCTGTTCGTGGCGTAAGCGACGTTGGTCTGCCGGTTGTGTTTACGGTCAGCATTGATACCAACGGTCGCACTATGATGGGTCTTACAGCCGCAGATACAATACGTATTAGTACCGACCTAAACGTGGATATCACGGCTGTCGGCACCAACTGCGGTATTGGAGCAAGTGAAGTTGTCGCTGCGATCAAAAACCTGAGTACAGCAAAAGAGACGTTCAACACGAATCCAGCCTTGGTTGCTAAAGCAAATTGCGGTATTCCAGAATATATTGACGGCGAGATTGTATACAACGGAACCCCAGAACTTATGGCGTTATACGCAACCATGGCTGCGAACGCTGGCGCCAGTATTATCGGCGGATGCTGCGGCACCTCTCCTGCCCATGTCAAAGCCATGCGCGATGCCATTGATCAATGGACACCAGCACCAGCGCCATCACTAGAACAAATTACCGATGAACTAGGTGAAGTAACGCAAGGTGCTCGGGCACAACTGGAGGGCGATTTAAGCGTTGCTGGTGGTTCTGCCAGTGGACGGGGCACCCGCACATCACGCCGGAAGAAAAAGCCGAGCAATGACACGTGAGCGCTGTTTTATGCGTCGGTGAATTAGAACAGGCAAAACACTGGAGTTGGCAAAAAGTGACCGCGAACGCGGTGGAAGACGCCAACCTGTTGGCGTCGCTGTTGAACATCGATATCGATGTAATGGCAAAGCAGGTTACATCGAGTGAATTTAAGCTTCGCGTACCGTTAACCTTTGTATCGCGCATGCGTCAGGGAGATTTGCAGGACCCTTTACTGTTGCAAACACTGCCACTAAAACAGGAGCGGCTCGAAGTCGCAAGGTTCATCAAAGACCCGTTAAATGAACAGACTTATAACGTTTGCCCCGGGTTAGTCCACAAATACCATGGACGGGTGTTACTCACAGCGGCTGTTAGTTGCCCAATAAACTGTCGGTATTGTTTTCGGCGTCACTTTCCCTACGATGAAAATCGCCTGACACCAACAACATGGGCGCCTGCGTTAGATTACATTCGCGCCGATCAAAGCATTAAGGAAGTTATTTTAAGTGGTGGAGAACCACTACTGCTGAATGACCGCTTAGTCGATCAACTTTTGTCTCAGATAGAATCGATTGCCCACGTTAAACACATTCGAATCCATAGCCGATTCCCTATCGCCATTCCGCAACGCCTTACCGATGTACTTTGTGCGCGCTTAATAGGGTCGCGATGCAATATCGCATTGGTGCTGCATGCAAACCATCCGAATGAAATCGATTCGCAGGTCAAATTGCATTTGAAAAAACTAGTCAACAGTTCAGTTACCGTACTCAATCAGAGTGTGTTGCTTAATGGCATCAACAACAACGTTGAAGACTTAAGCCAACTGAGCGAAAAGCTCTATGACGCCGGTGTTTTGCCATATTATTTACATGCAACAGACCCGGTTGCCGGTACCGTTCATTTTGAAGTTGATGATGAACAGGCGCAACAGTTGGCGCTGGAACTATCTCATGTTCTACCTGGGTATCTTGTGCCAACGCTGGTTAGAGAAGTTAGTGGCCAATTGGCTAAAACGCGTTTGGCGCCTCAATGACGGTCGACGTTTTATCCGAACTTAAAGATCACATTAACGTGCTATGCGCTGATGGGCGACGCCCGCTTAGCACCGGTTATAAACGCACACAAGAATATATCAGTGATTATATAAAATCAGCTGGGCATGATGTTTACACACAAGAATTTTTTGCATTGCCTTTTGGTCGTTGCAAAAACATTTTTACCGAAGTAGGCCCAATAAATTCTCTGCAACCAAGAATCGTCGTTGGGGCGCACTACGATACGCTGGGTCGCTCCGGCCCTGGCGCCGATGACAATGCGTCTGCTGTTGCTATCGTTCTTGCTCTATTGGCGCGCGCATCGAACGACATACCTATGACCTTCGTGTTTTTCGACTATGAAGAAATGTTTGGGTTTGGTGCAACTAAAGGTTCACGGGCATTTGTGCGTGAATACGACAAACCCATTAGCAAAGCGATTATCTTAGATTTAGCTGGCGGTGCTCTTATGCCGGGTTTTGAAAATGTTTACTTCCAATTTGGACAGGCACTCCCCTGCCTTTCTTCCAGCCAACTGGACTTTTTCCATCTTCCAGAATTGTTTGTTGAACCAGTAGGGACTTGTGTACCGCGCAGCGACTATGGGCGATTCAGAAAGATGGGCGTGTCGTATACGTTTATTTCAAGTGGTACGCCGTGGTACTACCACACGGTGAATGACGTGCCAGAGAATTTGCACTTTGAGAAAATGGCGAATCTGGTGGATTGTCTTAGCGTTGAATTAAAAACCTCATCGGCTATGCAACATCAACCGAATTGGAAGCGGTTTCAAGAGTTAACGCAAATCATTCGGGCTGTGCCAGCGTTTGATAATTCGTTTTTCCATAAGCTTGCGCAACTGGACAACGGACCATCGAGGCTCTCTATGCTACGGCTATACTTCAAAGTGCTACCGGCCCTGAAAAAGCTAGGGCCGGATTTATGGCAATAGTTGCCAAGCAACCATTAACGAAGATAATCGCGCAAGGTTTGCTGCCATGCGTAGTACGCAGGCTTGGCAATGTAACGATCGGTTAGTAGTAGCGGTTTGTTTGATGACCTCCATGAATAACGATCGGTAAAACCCCAGCTCTGTATAGCTTTACACTTAGGTTGCGCTAAACAAATTTCCAACACGCGCCGATAAATTTCAGCTTGCTTTTGTTCCTGACCATCACCGTTCATTGCAACATCAAATTCAGTGATATAAATATCCAAACCGAGGTTTGCGAATCGCTGAAAGTTGTCTCGCATATCATCGAAATCAGTGAAGTCACCCAATAGGTGTGTTTGAAAACCAACACCATCAATAGGTGTTCCAGCTTGAAGCTCACGTTGCAGCAAGTTATACATTGCATCAGACTTCGTGTTCTTCCAAGCAACGTCGTATTCGTTGTAGATTAGAACAGCTTCAGGGTCTGCTGCACGCGCCGTTCGAAAAGCATCGGCAATATAACCTTCCCCCATCCCTTTGTACCAAATAGATTCCCTTAGCTGACCGTTGTCATCATTGATAGCCTCGTTCACCACGTCCCAGATTTTCACCTTTCCGTGGTAACGGCTAACCAGCGCATTGATGTGTTCGCGCATAACCGTTTGAGCATCAGACGGGTCCATAAATTGAACCCAGCCTGGTAATTGCGCATACCAAACTAACGGGTGGCCATGCAAAACCATGCCTTTATCATGTGCAAAGTTCGCAACATCGTCAGCATCCTCCCATTCGAAAACACCTCTTTGCGGTTGAATCCAACCCATTTTATGAGAGTTTTCAGGTGTCACCATATTGAATTCATCACCGGCTATTTGACGATACAATTGGTTGTCGGCTTTTTTGCGAGCATTGAGGACATCGGCATATCCAATTAGGAAGTCGCGCTGTTCTGCAAGGTTTCGTAAACGCTCTCCGTCTCGATCTAAGCTTGAAGGCTCAACGACAGTAACGGTAAAAGACTTGTCGAATTGCAATGACGCATCTTCACTGTCTTTAACTCTAAAACTATAAGTATGATCGCCAATATCACTCGAATCTGTTAGCCAACGAAAATCTCGAGTACCGTCACCGTTGTCACCGAACTGCGCATCATTAGGTAGATTCAATGCAGACAAATTAGGCACAGTAAAATCTGGATCAACTGGCTGAATGAGTTGATTCAATGTATCCCCTGCTCTGATGGTTGGATTACGAATGCCATTAATGACCGGGGGAAAGTTAACTGGGTTATTCGGGTCGCGCTCCACTCTTATTTTGATCGTTTGATCTGTACGTACCGATGCGTCTTTTGAGTCTATGGCAATGACATTCACATAAGTATCGCCCAGATTCACTGGGTACGGAAACCAGCGAAAGGTTCGTGTGCCATCGCGATTATCAACAAACGACGAATCAACCGGCATTCTATCCAGCGCTAATCCGGGCACAGTGCCATCTTCAGATTTAGCTCGAACCACAAGACTTAAGCTCTGGCCTAGAAAAACAAACTGATCACTCAAATCAACAAACTGCGGGCTACCGGTAGTGCTCGGTGGAGGAAGCGTCGTTGTTGGTGCAACAACGGTATTGTTGCTCACGCTCAATGTGATGGTCTGGGTGGTACTTAAAGATTTATCACCCTCTTCGTACGCAATAAAGCTAATTTTATAATCACCCGCCTGGTCGGCACTTGGCGTCCAACGAAACTGCCTTGTACCATCACGATTATCATCGAAGCTTGCATTGCTTGGTTGATTTTCAATTCGCAATGATGGAACAAGACCTTCCGGGTCGAACGGGACTACGCGAAAATCAAACGATTCACCCACTTGAATTTGACGATCGACCAATGATTCGATCTCAGGGGCAAGGTTGCCATCGACAGCATCATTGGGTTGACTCGATTCTATAACCGAGACATTTAGCGTACGCGAATTGCGTAGGTTGCGATCTTGAGCATCCATCGCTTCAAAAGTAATTTTCGTGGTGCCTCTATCTTCCGCTTGAGGCAGCCACTTGAAGGTTCGCGTGCCGTCTCCATTATCTGAGAACATCGCACCAGCTGGAATATCAATAATGCGCAGGCCAGGCACGACACCTTCGGGGTCATTTGCAACCACTCGCATACTGACTTGTTCGCCAACGAAGACCGTGACGTCATTCATTGGTGCAAGGGTTGGTGCTTGATTGGCCAATACAGAGGTCGCGCCAAGTAATGCGCAGACAGATAAAATCGATTTACCAGCTTGATATTTTTGCATGAGATGTTTCTTTTTTGCGGTAGTGCTGCAACCGATTAAGCAGGGATCACGCCCATCAGCTGCTAATCTGTGCCATTGCAGAGCTTGTATAACCGCAGAACATTTTTAACAAATTATAGATATTATTTGTTATTTATCAATTGCTTATAGAGTTTCCCAGTAAAATATTGGTTGTAACCCAACGTTGCTAGAAGTTTAATTGTGCACCGATACCCAGAACACAAACGAGGCAGGACGCAGTTCTATACACTGCTCGGGTGCACTAAATCGGATAAACAAAACGCCCTTTAATGAACACCATACTGAATAAAAACATCACTCCTAACCTCATTGCATTGTTGATCATAGCTATTAGCTTTTTCTTTAACGATCCAATTCGACCCATCTTATTGAGTGTGGGCTTATTTGCACTCTCTGGTGCTTTAACCAATTGGTTAGCGGTTTATATGCTTTTCGAACGCGTGCCTGGGCTATATGGCTCTGGGGTGATTGTGTTGCACTTTGAGCAGTTTAAAGAAGGCATTATGCGCATGGTGCACGAGCACCTTTTCAACCAAGAGCGCGTGGAAAAAGTATTCAGCGACCCCGAAGGTGATCTCAATATTGACTTAAAACCATTGATTGCAGGTGTCGATCTAGATGTCGCCTATGACCAACTGGTAGAAACCGTTATGGAATCTTCGTTTGGCTCTATGCTCGGCATGCTGGGAGGAGAGTCGGCACTTGATGGAATGCGTGACCCTTTCAAACGTCGCATGGGCAAATACTTGGAAGACGCCGCCGGCTCACCGAAGTTTCAGAAAATTGTCAGCAAACAATTATCTTCTGTGACGAGTAGCGAGCAGTTTATGGCTCGACTGAACAAGATACTACGCACTCGTCTGGATGAGCTCACGCCTGAAATGGTGCGAGATATCATGCAGCAGATGATACGCAAACATTTAGGATGGTTAGTTGTTTGGGGCGGTGTATTCGGTGGTTTGATCGGCCTAATAGCAGGTGTTGCTACGAACCTATTTTAAGCGTCTTTGTGCAGCGGATGTTTGGCACGCAATGGCACACCTTCAAACTCGATGCCTTCCCAACCGGTATCCATAAACTGCCTTATGTTGGGATGACTATTACCTTCAGGACTTTTCAAGACATCTGCGCGGTAAAAAGCGCCAAAACAGGCCAGCGTTTGAGCTTCGGTTAGATCGTGTAAGCGTGCGAACGCAAAAAGTTTGCAAGAGCCAGTGTTTTGGCCTGCTTCATTAATCAAATTATGATTACGAAATCCGGTCGGCACGTATGTGTAGAGCTGGTTGATCAGCGCAACAACATCTGGAAATTCAATCGTTTCAGGCTGAGTTTCCAAACGGTTCAAGAAAAATTCGAGTTCCATACGTGTACATGAAGCTGTGAGATCATTCCGTCGATTTTAGCACAGCCGCTCTCATCAGCTTATAACGACTCTTCAAAATCGCGATGGTGCTTCACCTGCACATCTGGATTGTTGTGCTGGAAATCGATTGCATCGACGGCAGCTATTGCACACAAATTAACAATACCACGAACCGTCGATGACTCTGTCACGACGTGTGCAGGCCTTCTGAGCCCCATAAGAATAGGTCCAACTGGCAAACCATCGGCAACCGTTTTAACAAAGTTGTAGGCGATATTCGCCGCATCCAAATTAGGCATGACTAACAAATTGGCAGAACCACTGAAGCTTGCATTAGGAAAAATTCGATCACGGGTCTCTTCTGACAATGCTGCATCGGCATGCATTTCACCTTCGACCGACAAATTCGGCGATTTACGAGAGAGAATAGCGCGTGCTTCTCGCATTTTCTGCGCACTAAGATTGTTTCGACTGCCAAAATTCGAATGAGACAACAATCCAATTTTCGGTACCATACCGAAGCGCTTAACGATGTTCGCAGCCATCACAGCTGTTTCTGCAATTTCTTCCGCGCTGGGATTTTCGGTTACGTGTGTATCGGTCAGGAACACGGTGCCAGAATTAAGAATCATTAAAACTACGGCTGAGATATCAGTTACATCATCGCGAATGCCAATGATGTCGCATAGGTAGCGTAGATGACGAGCATAGGCACCTTGCGTTCCGCAAACTAATGCGTCAGCTTCGAAGTTACTCACCAATAGCGCACCCAGAGCTGTATTTCGAGAACGAATAACGTTGGATGCATATTCTGGTGATACGCCCTGACGCTGCATCAATCGATGATACAAATCTACGTGTCGATCAAAATCAGGATTGTCACCTGGGTCGAGCACATCAAAACCTTGGCCGATAATCAGGCGTAAGCCCATTGAATCTATCTTTTGGGCTATCGTCTCTTTTCTGCCCAATAACAATGGCCGACAAATTTCATCGTCGACTAGAATTTGTACCGCATTGAGTACCCTCGTAGATTCCCCCTCCGCAAGCACGACACGTTGAATATTGGCTTGCGCTTGCTCGAACACCGGCTTCATAACCAAACCAGAGCGGAAGACAAAATCTCTTAACTTTCGATGGTATGCGTCGAAGTCTTGTATTGGCCTTGTAGCAACACCACTGTCCATTGCCGCCTTGGCAACACGGGGTGGAATCTCAGTCATTAAACGAGGATCGAATGGCTTGGGAATGAGGTACTCGCGACCGAACCTGAACGGTTGTCCACCGTATGCGGCGGATACAACATCGGATGCCTCTTTTGTTGCGATGTCGGCAATAGCCTCAACACAAGCTGCTTGCATTTGCGCATTGATTTCAGTGGCACCTACATCAAGTGCTCCTCTAAACAAAAAAGGAAAACACAATACGTTGTTGACTTGATTGGGATAGTCCGAACGTCCAGTGGCTATGACAGCATCATCACGAACCTTGTGTACCTCGTCTGGGCTTATTTCGGGATCAGGGTTTGCCAAAGCCAAGATAAACGGATTTGGTGCCATCTGCGCAACTTGCGCACCGGATAAAACGTTAGGTGCAGAAAGGCCGAGAAAGACATCTGCATCTGCGATCACGTCATCGAGTTTGCGCGCATCTGTTTTTCGGGCATAAACCGCTCTGTACTTGTCGATGGAATCAATCCGACCCGCATGGATAACGCCATCGATATCGCAAACGGTTACGTTCTCTTTTTTGAGACCCATAAAAACCAATAAATTAAGACAGGCAAGTGCTGCAGCCCCTGCACCTGAACACACTAGGCGTACATCGCTTAACTCTTTTTCAACCAACTTTAAACCATTGCGAATAGCCGCTGCCACGACGATGGCGGTGCCATGTTGATCGTCATGAAATACGGGGATGTTCATGCGCTCGCGCAGCTTTTCCTCTATTTCAAAACACTCTGGTGCTTTGATATCTTCAAGATTGATTCCACCGAAAGTCGGCTCCATTAACGACACCGTATCGACAAAACGATCGACATCGGTCGTATCAAGTTCAATGTCAAAACAATCGACGTTGGCGAATTTTTTGAACAATACAGCCTTGCCCTCCATGACTGGCTTAGATGCCAGCGCACCGATAGGGCCAAGGCCTAAAACCGCTGTGCCGTTTGTGATCACGCCAACCAAATTGGCACGCGCAGTTAGTTCACTTACTTGGGATGCGTCTGCAACGATTTCTCGACAAGCCGCAGCGACACCTGGCGAATAAGCCAATGCCAAGTCTCGCTGGTTAACCATATTCTTGGTCGCGCTGATTTCAAGTTTCCCAGGAACTGGATAACGGTGATAATCGAGTGCGTCTTTGTCGAATTTTTTGCTCATATGGTGGAAGTCAGGTTTTTTAAACTGAAGGCGATAGTAATTTATCGTTCACGGCACGGTTAAAGGCACTGCATACAGCGATAAGGGATGCAGACACAATATTACTGTGTAGCGCTGCCCCATAGCGCGTTTCACCCTTACCCGCTTGTACTTCAAAGTAACAAGCACTTTGTGCGTCAGCGCCTGCACCGGTTGCATGCTGATGGTAATCAACAACCCGAAAATCTACACCAAATTTCTTAGTAATAGCTTGTACAAACGCATCCACCGGACCGTTACCTTGACCGCTAATTTCAAATTCTTCACCATTGAAATTGACCACGGCAGTTAGGGATCGGAGCGATTCGTCTTGCTCATCTTCTGTGCTGGTGTGCTTGACAAATTCCAGCGGAGAAGTTGCATCGATGAATGCCGAGTCGAACGCATCTCGTATGGTTACAGAATCAACTTCTTTACCCGTGCTCTCACTAATGACTTGAACAACTTTACTAAATTCAATTTGCATGCGGCGCGGCAGCTCAAGCCCGTGATCTTGTTCCATGATAAAAGCCACACCGCCTTTTCCAGACTGACTGTTAACCCGGATTACTTCTTCATAAGTACGGCCAAGATCAGCTGGATCGATTGGCAAATAAGGCACTTCCCACACAATAGAATTACTTGCCCGCATAGCGGCAAAGCCTTTTTTGATCGCATCCTGATGAGAACCCGAGAACGCGGTAAATACCAGCTCTCCTGTATAAGGGTGGCGAGGGTGTACTGGTAGTTGATTACAATATTCAACCGTTCGCATCACATCATAAATATCTGAAAAATCCAGATTCGGTTGCACACCTTGAGTAAACAGGTTCAATGCGAGCGTGACAATATCAACGTTACCTGTGCGCTCACCATTGCCAAAAAGCGTACCCTCTACTCGATCACCACCCGCCATCAAAGCAAGCTCGGTTGCGGCCACGGCACAGCCTCGATCGTTATGCGGATGCAAACTAATGGTGATGCAATCACGATTGGCCACGTGCCGCGAAAACCACTCGATTTGATCTGCATGAATGTTTGGCGTCGACATTTCAACTGTTGCTGGCAAGTTAAGAATAGTTTTGTTTTCAGGCGTTGGTTGCCATACTTCATTGACGGCGTCACAAACCTCAACCGCATAGTCGAGTTCTGTGCCGGTAAAGCTTTCAGGCGAATACTGAAACTGCCATTTAATATCTGGATACTGTTGCGCGAACTCTGCAACCATTTTTGCTCCATCAACAGCAATCTTTTTTATGCCATCTTTGTCCTGCTTGAATACGACTCGTCGTTGCAAAGTTGATGTTGAGTTATACAAATGCAAGATGGCACTCTTTGCACCACGCAACGATTCAAAAGTGCGCTCAATCAGTTCGCGACGCGATTGCGTGAGCACTTGCAATGTAACGTCGTCTGGTACCAAGTTGTTTTCAATAAGGTGCCGAACAAAATCATAGTCGGTTTGTGAGGCAGCTGGAAATCCCACTTCAATCTCTTTAAAGCCAATGGCGACAAGCAATTTAAACAGGCGCAATTTTCGTTCACTGCCCATGGGCTCAATTAATGCTTGATTTCCATCGCGCAAATCCACGCTACACCACAGTGGTGGTTGAGTAATGGTTTTCGAAGGCCACGTGCGATCAGGCAACTCAACTGCGGCAAACGGTGGGTACTTGCTACTGGGATCGATTTTCATTTTTTAGGACTCTTTATAAGTTAACGGCATTAGTTTGCGCTGAAGTGGCTCTTTACTGAACGCACGCAAACGTCCAGCTGCCATGTAAGTCGTAGCTGAGTACAAAGGGTCGGGGCGAATTTGAACTGCGTAAACATGTTGCTCTCACAAATTACCAGTGTGTTCACTGGCCTTATAATTACTGTGCTTATATGTCTGTGCCCAAATGTTGATTAGGGCGTGGCTAGCATAGAACTCCCGACTCCCTCAAAGGGGCCGGGTGCATAAGCTGCAGTAATCGTGAGAGAGTAATCATGACTAGAGATTAACCACCCTGTGGCGTCTGGTCAAGTGGCTTTATCATAAGAGTTGGTAGGGCCCTCGAGCAGCGGCCGAATCAGCTTCTCAAGTCCATTCGCTTTGATCTCGTAAACCACTGCCATTTGCTGTCCAAGCTTCCCCTTGGGAAAGCCTTGCTGCTTAAACCAAACCACATAAGGCTCTGGTAAATCGATGAGCCGGGTGCCCTCAAATTTACCAAAAGGCATGCGTAATCCAGCGGCTTTTATCACCTCTTCAGATAAAAAATCGAAGTCAATGCTCATTTTTTCAGGCGTTGTTGCCGGCAGAATTCTGCTTATCGCTATTCTCTAGTTTATCCGATTCGTCCGAAATCGCCTGTGGACCGCCTAAAATGCGTAAATTTCGGGTTCGCAGGACTGGCTGACCCACTGATGCCACCAATTCTCGCCAAATAACCATTAGCCCCGATATGACGATAATGCTTGCTCCCAGCACGACATTGCGATCGATCGATTCGTTAAAAATTAACGTGCCATAGAGGATAGCCCACAACATCTGGCTGTATTGCATGGGGGCGATGTACTGCGCTTCACAGCTTCTATAGGCGTTGATAATCAATATTTGCCCAAAAACGCTCAGCATTCCAATTCCACACATTTTTAGTAATGCAATGCCAGGCATTGGCTGATAGACCAGCATGAGCAAACAACCACTGACCACTACATTGGCCAGCATTGGATACAGTAACAATGTAACGCTGTGTTCTCTGGAGCCGATTTTGCGTGTCACAACCGATGTACAAGCAATACACAGTGCAGCAGTGAGTGCCGCTACATGCCCCATCGTAAGTGTGACGCTGCCAGGTTGCAACACAATCAGGATGCCACCTAAACCAAGCAAGATGGCTATCCATCGAATCAACTTAACCCGCTCACCAAGTATGGGAATCGACAAAAGCGTAATTAACACAGGGGCTGCGAACAACAGTGAATACACTTGCGTCAAGGGTAGTGTGTTGAACGCGTAAAACACACACAACAACGAGCCCACAGTGAATACACAGCGTAAAGCCACTAATCCAGGTAACTTGGGACGTAGAGAAATTTCACGTGCGTTAAGCGCAAGTATGCACACGAATGGCACAAAGCTAAACAACACAACAAAGAACACAATTTGAAATACCGGCACATCGGTGATGCTTTTGATCAGAGCATCATGCAGGCTGAAAAGGCTATATCCGGCAAGCGCCAGGCCAATGCCTCGAAATATGCTGGTCGCTGAAAAATCAGTACTCATATCCTGATGAACGTTATTCGTTATATAGTGGGTGAATCGCTGCAAATACGAAAAACACAGCTCACGCACTCAAAAAGGTAGTTAAATGCGAATCATTGCACCACTTATTCTTGCACTATTTGGAGCTGGGATAGGGATACTAGTGAATAAACTGTTTACCCAAAGCTGGCTCACCGTTCCGATGGCAGCGATTATTGGTGGGGTCAGTGCTTTTTTTGGCTTGATCGTCAGGGATGCTCTTGACGCCACATTAATATCTAAAGATCAATTATTGGATTCTTTACTCGCAGCCCTTCTAATGTCGCTGATTATCAGCCTTATCGCTCACATAATTACGACTTTTATCATGCCCAACGATCCAACAAAGTCTTAGTCAATATCGTACTTTCCGAATAACTCGTTCAAACGTCCAACCAGGTAACGAAGGCTTATGGGTTTTTCCAAGCACTCTGCGCGATCAATCGTATTAGACCACTCCTCCAATGCCTCCGCTGCTTGTTCGGTTACCAAAAACATAGCAGGAGCCCGACTCTGAAATTGATCAGAAATCGTATCAATAAGCTGCTGCCCATCTAATTTAGTTAAGCCATTGTCGGTGATAAGCGCATCATACTTAGTTTCACGTAACATTCGTAGAGCGACGTCAGCGCTAAGCGCGGTATCGACTTCATAGCCGTTACGATCTAGGCTTAATTTCATCACTCGAAGCACATGCGCCTGATTGTCCACCAGAAGAATACGCTTCATGGGACTAGCTAACGCACTTGGATGAGCTTCGTCGTATGTTTGAAAGTCAGATTGTTGTATGTTTGCAGCCATGCTTTTTTTTCAATTTTCACGCCTTTAAGGGGCTGTTCTAAAGGCTTTAACGGTCAGCAGCAAGTCCATCTTTATTCTGATCAAACAGGCTTACTCGCACTTCACATTGCAATTTCAGTTGCTGGGTATTGAGTCGCACAGCAAAGCAAAAAATGAGACACACTGCACATGAAAAACGTATTTTTAATCAGACACGGCCAAGCATCGGCAGGAACTGACAACTATGATCGGCTTTCAGCAACAGGGATAAAGCAGGCAGAATTACTGAGCGAGTACTGGAAACACAGCGGGTTCGAAGTGCAGTCGGCTTTTAGTGGCTCACTCGAGCGTCAGCAACATACCGCTCAACTGGCATTAGTAGGGGTTGATGCGCGGCCGAAGGTGGGCACATTGGATAAATTGAATGAGTACAACCATACAACGGTTGATAGATTATTTGGTCAAGATATCACCAAGCCTGGTGACTGGGATCTTAGCTTCGATCAGTATTTAGCCATAATGCAACGTTGGCACGATGCTGGTTCTGATGTACCAGACAACGCTGAAAGCTGGCAATCGTTCTCAACACGCGGCTGGGATTCGATTCTCAGCGCAGTCACGTCTACTGATTCCTCCTCAATCGCGCTGTTCACGTCAGGTGGCGTAATCGCAACAATATTGAAACAAGTTTTAGGCTTAGGTTTCGAACAAACCATACAAGCTATATGGCATGTTCGAAATGCTTCAGTTACCCATTTGAAAATTGACGACCGTTACGAACGCAATGCATTTTTAGTCGACTACAACTGTATTCCACATCTGCAACTGCATCACGACGAAACGCTTATTACACAAATTTGATTGCTAGGCAATGAGCTTTCGGCCAGCAGAAGTTAACCGCGGTAGCGCTATTCCGTCTTCACCAAACACGTGACAGTCTTCTTGCGACACTTGAATAGTTACCGTATCTCCACTCTCACTGGTATCTAGGCCGGAACGCTGAACAATAAAATTGTCTACGCCCGCACAACGCCCGTAGAGGTAGGTACTGCTACCCAGTCGCTCAGACACGCCTACTTCTATCGACAAGGAAAAATCGCCCTGCTCTTTACCAAGATCTTCTGGGCGCACTCCGACGGTGACTGTTGAGCCGACTTGTCCATTGGACGCGTCTACAGGAATCGTGATGGTCATACCTGCACCCAACTCAACACGAGCCGAACTGGCATTGGCTTCAATCAGCTTGCCACTCAGGAAGTTCATTCGTGGCGAACCGATGAAACCTGCGACAAACAAATTCATTGGGTGATGATAAAGCTCGAGCGGCGAACCCGCTTGTTCGATGACTCCAGCGCGTAGAACAACGATTTTATCTGCCATGGTCATCGCTTCGACTTGATCATGTGTAACGTAGATCATGGTCGCCCCTAATTGCTTGTGCAAATGGGCAATTTGCAAGCGCATTTCGACACGGAGTTCGGCATCTAGATTCGACAATGGTTCATCGAATAAAAATACATCCGGGTCACGAACAATTGCGCGGCCGATTGCCACACGCTGCCGTTGACCGCCAGACATGTTTTTCGGTTTACGATCGAGCAATTGGTCTAGCTGCAAAGTTTTCGCTGCATCCAGAACCTTTTCGTTGATAATTTTCTTGTCGACACCATTCATGCGCAATCCGAAGCCCATGTTCTCTGCAACAGTCATATGTGGGTACAGTGCATAAGATTGGAATACCATGGCAATTCCACGGTCGACCGCGGCGACATCCGTTACGTCCCGATCGCCAATATGAATCTCACCGTCGCTCATCTCCTCCAGACCTGCAATCATTCGCAACAAGGTCGATTTACCGCAACCTGAAGGACCAACAAAGACGATGAACTCACCACTATCGAGTTTAAGATCGATACCTTGGATGACTGTTACGTCACCGTAGCGCTTTACACCGTTTTTAAATTCTACATTTGCCATTTTATTTATATTCCAAATCTAGTGCGACGAACTACCCAAACCACCAGTGCGTGGAGCCAATCGGCGGGAGACTTCTGCTGCGGCTGCAATCAGTGGTTTTTTCCACTGTATCAGCTCATCAACACTAACCCTGAAAGTCGGTGCTGTAATGCTAATACCCGCTATCGCTTGTCCCGCATGATCAACAATAGGCGCGGCGATGCAATTGGTACCAAGAAAATTTTCTTCCAAATCCAGAGCATATCCGCGTTCGCTAATTTCAGCCAGATCTTTGCGTAACTCGGGCAAGCTGGTAACAGTATTTGGCGTAAATCGAGCGAAGGATATTCTTGAAATAATACTGGCCTGCCGTTCCGTGTCACACCATGCCAACATTACTTTGCCTGCGCCGGAACAATAAACAGGTGATTTATTGCCAACGCTAATGGATAAACGAACGCTCTGTGTACTTTCAACATGGTCAATAACGACGACATGCGTGTCAGCGTGGACCGCAATCTGTACCGTTTCACCGCTCACCGCGCTTAAGGCGAGCAGTTGATCTCGAGCTAACATACGAATATCGGAGCGCGTCCAGACACGATTGGCCATTTCAAGAATACGATAGCCTGCACTGTAGGTTAGCGCTCGTGCATCAAGCAATACAAACCGTTCATCGATGAGCTCGTTCAGTATTCGGTGAAGTGTCGCCTTAGGCAATCCTGAGCGCTCTTCAAGTTCTGCAAACCTTAGAGGGCCTTCAGACACGAGCAAATCAAGCAATCTAATGGCTCGAACCATCCCACTGGCTTGTCGTTTAGTGGCAGGCGCGGTCACAGAGTGTCGATCATCCTCCTCCTTGCCAAGTTTTTTTGAATTGACACCCATTGCTTGAAGCTTCTATAATTTTGGAACATTGTTCCATTGTTCAGCCCGAAGTGCAAATGCACTTTTACTATTTAACTTTGCAAAGTCCAAGGTCACCAATATTCGGATGTCTAGTATGCCCGCCTTTTTTCGCCTCGATGGCCTTAAATCGAGTCTTTTGATATCCAATCATGGCAACTTACCGGCTATTGCGTGGTTTGGTGCTCGACTTGAAGCTGACATTGATGATGACATGCTCGTTCATCACGATGATTCGGCTCACTCGTTCGCAACGCTTGATACTCGTGCGCCCATGGGGCTGTTCCCGCAGAACTGTTCTGGGTATATGGGCGCCGCAAGCTTGGTGGGCCATCGCCCTAGCGCTGGCCATGCGATCAACTTCACACTTACGAGCGCAGAGCAAGTGGATCAAATACTGAACATTGTGCTCGAAGACAAGCAAAACAGCTTGGAGCTCACTCAATGCGTTGCACTCGATAAAGACAGCGATGTAGCCACCATGACAACGAGTTTGAAAAATACAGGCTCGGATGACTTTACCGTCGATTGGTTAGCCAGTGCAACACTTCCACTGCCCAATCACTTCACTCAGTGCATAAGTCAGCACGGCCGTTGGGGTTTCGAAAACCAGAGTTACCAACGCGCTATCGGTCCAGGCCGCATCGATATCAGCAATCAGCGAGGTCGAACCGGCCACGAACACGTACCCAACATAATTTGTGGTGTGGATGATCTCTCGGTTGACGCTGGTGATGCGCTCTACATGCATTTAGGTTGGAGCGGCAACTACAGTTTTCGAATCGAACGCATGAACGATGGCGTTGGTTACGCGCAAGCCGGTGTGCTGCTCAACCCGGGTGAAGAAGTGTTGGGCTCGGGTGACACATTGAAATGTCCGGAAGTCTATTTCACTCAAGGCACTGGGTTGAATCAGTGTACACAGCGTTTCCATCAATTTGCAAGACAAAGCATACTGCCTTCATGGACACGCAAACCACGCCCCATTCATGCAAACAGTTGGGAGGCCATGTACTTTGACCTCAACGATGAAGACTTAAAGATGCTGGTAGATGCCGCTGCGAAAATAGGTGCTGAAAGATTCATTCTTGATGACGGCTGGTTCATCAATCGACGCAACGACACCGCTGGACTAGGTGACTGGACCGTTGATGCGGCGGTATTTCCAAATGGGCTGACGCCACTGGTTAACCATGTTCGTTCACATAATATGCAATTTGGACTATGGTTTGAACCTGAAATGGTCAACCCCGATAGCAATCTCTACCGGGACCATCCTGATTGGGTTCTGCACTTCACTGATACAGAAACACCACTAGCGCGCATGCAACTAGTACTAGATGTTGCGCGCAAAGATGCTAGTGATTATTTGTTCGGCTGCATCAGCGTACTAGTGGAAGAGCATGCAATTGATTACATCAAATGGGACATGAACCGCGACCTCGTATTAGCAGGTGATGGAACACACTATAAATCGAGTAAACAACCACCGGCGGTCTATGCACTTATGCGCAGACTTAACGATGCGCACCCTAAACTCGAAATAGAAACTTGCTCCTCTGGTGGTGCTAGATGCGATTTCGGCGTACTTAAACAAACTGGGCGTGTATGGGCCTCTGACAACATAGACCCATTAGCACGAGCAACCATTCAGCAAGGTTTTGCCCGCTTCTTCCCACCAGAAATAATGGGCGCGCATGTAGGCCACTTGTATGCTCACCTCACCGGCCGAAGCACTAATTTACACACCCGTGCAATCGTTGCAATGCAAGGACAGTTTGGGTTTGAACTAGACGCGCGCGTACTTGACGAAGAAGACATCGCTACCCTACATCACTACACTCAACTGTATAAAAAGCACAGGACTTGGTTAAACGATTCGACTTATTGGCAACTGCCGTCAAACTACAACCAATTAGTTGCCAGTGGTATGGTTTCGCAATCGCAAGAACAAGCTTTGTTCAGTGTTGTTTTGCTCGACAGCTTAAACTCAACTCGACCCGGTCATCAGCGTTTACGTGGACTCAATCCGATAACCCGCTATCGCGTCACTCTCATCAGCAGTAACGTCGAACAAATGATACCGTTCAATAAAACCATGCCTGACTGGTGTGTGAACAGCATAGTAACCACTGGTGAATTACTAAGTACGATCGGCTTATCTTTACCAGTTATGCCGCCTCAATCTGCAGTACTCATGTACTGTAGTGCGGAGGCAAGCTAAATGAGTAATGAAAATATCGAAGGCTTTAATACCAAACGATTACTTGAACGTTTTTTCGAAAAATTTGGTACACAAAACGCCAATGTGCAACATTTCTTCGCGCCTGGCCGGGTCAATTTAATTGGTGATCACACAGACTATACCGGTGGATTCGTTTTCCCCTGCGGTATTGACAACGGCAGTTTGCTGCTTATTCGACGCACCCAAGATAATCAATTTCGATTTGCCTCAACCAACTTCGATATGCTGGCTCAGCTCTCCAAGGAGGAAATCAATAAAACATATGGCGACAATTGGATCAATTATCCACTGGGTGTAGTCGATCAATTTGTTAAACGTGGATTCGACATCGATGGCATAGACTGTCTGTTTTCAGGCAACGTTCCCAACGGTGCGGGACTAAGCTCTTCTGCATCGATCGAGGTGGTCACCGCTTTTGCGATAAACGAAATTTTTAACTGCAACCTATCACTAATCGAATTGGTAAAAATGGCTCAAGCAGCGGAAAACGATTTTGTCGGCATGCAGTGCGGCATCATGGACCAATACGCCGTTGCTATGGCAACCGCCGATCACGCTATGTTCTTAAATTGTGCCACTTTGGAACATCGTCAAGTACCATTGGATTTGAACGACTTCAGCATCGTTCTTGCCAACACAAACCAGCGCCGCGAACTCAATGAGTCTGCGTTTAATGATCGAGTAGCTGAGTGCGAGCGTGCATTGGAGTTGATAAAACCACGTGTCCCGATTACCGCCCTTGGTGAACTAGCAGTAGAGCAATTAGAGTTGCATAAAGATGCTTTTGCCAATGACGAAATTGCGTTCCAACGTGCCACGCATGTGGTTTCCGAGAATGCTCGTGTAAAAGCTGCTATTCCAGCTTTAGAACAGGGACAGTTGAAGATTTTTGGCCAGCTGATGAACGCCTCTCACGATTCACTGCGCGATTTATTTCATGTATCAAGCGAGGCACTCGATCACCTAGTCAATATTGCTCGTGTGCAACCTGGTGTTGTCGGCAGTCGTCTTACAGGGGCAGGTTTTGGCGGGTGCACTGTCAACCTAGTTAGAAAACTGAACACAGAACACTTTATTACAACCGTTGCGAAAAACTATCAAGAAAAAACTGGACTCACAGCTGACTTTTATACAATAACACCCGGTAGCGGTGTAAGGCAGTTACCGGCTTGAGCAATAACTGGCAAAGGCGCTGGCAACCCTTGTTGCAACAGTGGGTGATCGTATCTGCAACCTCTGCGGCGCGCCCCTGGTCAGGTGCTGTAGAATCAAGCACTAGCACCGATGTTCCTGAACACGATCCCGATTGCTATTTGTGCCCCCGCGTGACACGTGCTGCTGGCTCCACCAACCCAGACTACAAAGGCCCGTTCGCGTTTGATAACGACTTCCCCACACTTTCAGACATCGCACCCAGTGGCGAAGAGAAAACTAATCCTCTGCAATCGTACGCGCCAGCTCATGGTCGTTGTCGCGTTTTGTGTTGGTCCGAGAACCACAATGACACATTGGCGTCCCTGAGCGAATCTAAAATTATTGCAGCTGTTCAACTTTGGAAAGATGAATATACAGCGCTCAGTGAGGAAGAAAATATTGAGCAGGTTCTGATATTTGAAAACAAAGGTGTTGAAATTGGCGTATCTAACTTACACCCCCATGGGCAAATCTATGCAACCAGTTTTGTAACTGATACAGCTGTGCGGATGCGTGATGCTCAAGCCAATTACGCTAAAAACAATAACGATCAATGCCTGTTGCAAGACATGTTGGCCTCAGACCTTGTGCAACAAGATTTGATGGTTGAAAAAAATAAATTTTGGTCGGTGATCGTACCTTTTGCTGCTCGCTTCTCCTATGAAACCTGGATTGTACCGAACCGAAAATTAAATTCGTTAGCTGAGGCAACCGATGCAGAAATGCGCGAACTTGCATTGTGCTATCAGCGTCAAGTAAAGCGTTACGATATTTTGTTTGCGCGCTCAGCACCGAACGTAACCTTACTGCACAACGCACCTTGCGACGACCATCCAGATAACAAGCATTGGTGTTTTCACTTAGCTTTTCATCCACCTCTGCGCGATTCTGAAAAGATGAAATACCTCGCCGGGTTTGAATCTGGTAGTAACAATATTGTAAATCCTTTAATGCCTGAGAATGCGGCTGCGACTTTGCGCAAGCTAGCTGAGGCACAAAAATGAAGACGGGTGTCTGCTACTACCCAGAACATTGGCCAGAGTCACAATGGGCGTCCGATGCTGCGCAAATGTGCGACATGGGATTGAAAATGGTACGCATTGGTGAATTTGCGTGGAGTCGACTGGAACCGTCAGCTGGACAATATCAATTCGATTGGTTAACTCGTGCAATTGATACCTTGGCGAATGCTGGTCTGGAGGTGATTCTTGGCACACCAACCGCAACACCACCGGCCTGGTTAATCAGAAACAACCCCGACATGCTAGCCGTCGACGAACAAGGTCGTGTACGCGACTTTGGCTCTCGACGACATTACTGCTTTTCGTCAGAACCCTACCGAGTCGAGTGTGAACGAATTGTTAAAGAGTTAGCTTTACGTTATGGCAAACACGAGGGTATTACCGCGTGGCAAACTGACAATGAATACGGCTGCCATAGCACATCTATAAGCTATTCCAACGCAGCGCTAGTCGCGTTCCAACAATGGTGCGCTCGTCAGTACAACGGAATTGATGCATTGAATATTGCTTGGGGTAACGTATTCTGGAGTATGGAATACACATCATTTTCTGAAATAGGTTTACCAGTCGGCACTGTGACTGAATCCAACCCATCACACCGGCTGGCTTACTGGCGTTTTTCGTCTGAGCAGATAAAGTCGTTTAACAAACTGCAAGTAGACATAATAAGAGTACATGCACCAGGTCGAGATATTGTCCATAATTTCATGGGTAACTTTGTCGAATTCGATCACTTTGATGTAGCAGACGATCTTGACGTCGCCAGCTGGGACAACTATCCGCTGGGTTTTTTAACTCGTGATGGTACCGATACAGAGGAGCAAAAAGAATATTTCCGCACTGGACATCCAGATGGTTCAGCCTTCCATCATGACTTATATCGTGCTTGCGGCAAAGGTCGCATGTGGCTAATGGAGCAACAACCAGGCCCAGTAAACTGGGCACCGTTTAACCCTGCCCCCATTCCAGGTATGGTGCGTTTATGGGGTTGGGAGGCATTTGCCCATGGCGCTGAGTTAGTCAGTTATTTTCGTTGGCGACAAGTCTCCTTTGGTCAGGAACAAATGCATGCAGCGCTGTTACTGCCAGATGGCCGCGAAGACGATGCTGCTATCGAAGTTAAATTGTTGTCTGAAGAAGTTGCCCAAGTCGCAACAATGAATCTAACGATGGAACCCGCTAACGTTGCGTTAGTGTTTGACTATGCCAGTGATCAATCAGCGCGGATACAACAACCCGATGGCCAGAACTTCGACCCTCTAATATTCATTCAAACTGTTTATTCTGCTATTCGCCAACTTGGTGTAAGAGTCGACATTGTGCCGACAAGCGCAGCTCTGGATAACTATAAACTGATCATACTGGCCAACCAATGCGTGTCGGATACATCATTGGCCAATAAGCTTGCCAATTCTGACAGCCACATAATGATGTTTCCACGAACCGGGTCTAAAACGGCAGATTGTTGGATACCAGATCAATTACCGCCCGGTGCTTTTCAACAATTGATCGACTTAAAAATAACTAGAGTTGAAACTCTACCAAAGTCTATATCGATGACTACAAGCAAAAAAGCAAAAGTGATTGATTGGCGTGAGCGTGTTGAAGCGTCGTTCCCCGCAGAAGACGGATTTGATGACGGGTGGGGATTTCACTATCGCCAGGGACAGGTGCACTACATAAACGCGTGCCCAGATCGCACTACGTTGTTATCACTGATCGAGGCTCGGCTGAAGGCTGCCGGTATCGAGCATGTCAATTTAGGGGAAGGGCTACGGATTACACGGCGTGGAGAGCTTAATCTGGCCTTTAACTACGGTCCAGAACCTGTGGTCATCTCGGATGTCGTTTTGCAACAGCACGGCTACGACGCCACCGCCGGTTTTATCATTGGAGCACCCTCGCTTCACGTAGGATGCTTGTGCGCATGGGTGAATGGATCATGAGGTACAAAATCGCACTCCGAAAGGGCGTTGTAGAGATTACTAGAGCTATTGAGTCGCAATTTGGCTGCACGGGTACGCTAAAAAAACGATACAACACTTCCCTAACAACACCTGCAAAGCATATCATCATGAGGTTCGTCAAAGAGAACCCTGTGATATTGACCAAGGAATGGTCAAGGCAACGGCAAATGCCTAATAAATCTCTGCCTTGCCGTGCATATAGCACGTCATCTTTATCAATTACTCCACTGGAGACGAAGTACTATGTTTAGAAATATTAGAAATACGGCAGCAGCTGCAGCTGTAGCCAGCCTGATCAGCGCGCAAGCGATGGCAGGCGAATTGGTTATAAACTATGACGGTTCGGACCCTGCGCCAAAAGAAGCTTTTACAATGGTTATTGAAAAGTTTCAAGAAGCCAATCCTGACATCACAGTTAAATGGAACCTGTTTGATCACGAAGGTTACAAAACTTCTATACGTAATTTCCTAACAGCCGACGCACCAGATATTGCTGCATGGTATGCCGGTAATCGTATGGCACCATTTGTAAACGCGGGTTTGTTTGAAGACGTTACTGATGTTTGGGACGACAACGGTCTTAACGAGTCAATGGCGTCAACTGCGCCTTCAATGACTATTGATGGTAAAAAATGGGGTGTTCCATACACTTACTATCAGTGGGGCATCTACTACCGCAAAGATATCTTTGCTGATAACGGCATCGAAGTTCCAACGAACTGGGAAGACTTCCTAGCTGCATGTGCAACATTGAAAGAAGCTGGTATTACGCCAATTACTATCGGTACTAAATACCTTTGGACTGCGGCTGGTGTATTTGACTACCTGAACCTTCGCACCAACGGTTATGAAGTTCATAACGATCTAACGGCTGGTAAAATCAAGTACACCGACGAACGCATTCAAGCTACTTTCGACAAGTGGGCTGAATTGATTGAGCCTGGTTACTTCATTGAAGATCACGCAGCTTACAGCTGGCAAGAAGCACTTGCACCTATGGTACAAGGTGAAGCTGCCATGTATGTTATGGGTAACTTCGCCGTTGCTCCATTACGTGAAGCTGGTTTAACTGACGATCAATTGGGCTTCATGCAGTTCCCAGAAATTACTCCGGGAATCCCAATGGCAGAAGAGGCGCCAACTGACACTTTCCACATTCCAGCAAACGCGAAGAATAAAGAAGATGCCAGAAGATTCCTAGCGTACCTTGCCTCAGCTGATGTTCAAACTGAAGTAAACAAGATTCTTGGCCAGCTACCAGCTAACAAGAACTCTGAAGTATCAGACGACCCATTCATCACTGCAGGTTTTGATCTTCTTTCAAATGCTGCGGGTCTAGCACAATTCTATGACCGTGATGCACCAGCCGAAATGGCGAAAGCGGGTATGGAAGGCTTTCAGGAATTCATGATTAAGCCTGAACGTCGTGATGAAATTCTTAAGCGCCTTGATAAGGTTCAAGAGAAAGTTTATAAGTAAGTTAGTAAAACCGTTCAGCACAAGGATGTGCTGATTTCCTCATAGTTGAATAATATGGCGTACAACAATATGAACGCGAATACAAACACTCAACAAAGCTACTGGAAAAAGAACAGGTTAAGCATTGCACCTTGGCTATTTCTAGCGCCAGGTTTGTTGATGTTTCTTCTGTACGTCATTGGTCCAATATTTCAATCTATTTGGGTTAGTTTTTTTGAATGGGACGGGCTCAGCCCAAAAACTTGGGTTGGCATGGCCAACTACCAAGAACTTTTTGAAGACCGTGACTTTTATCGATCACTAAAGAATAACGTTATTTGGCTGGTGCTTTACATGTTGGCCGTACCCGCAGGATTATTCATTGCCCTATTCCTGAATCAGAATGTTTTCGGCATTCGACTCTACAAATCGCTTTTTTTCTTTCCTTTTGTTATATCTCAAGTTGTTGTCGGATTGATGTTCGCTTGGTTCTACGACCCATCGAACGGCATTCTTGCACTTATTTATGACCTCTGGGGGGGGAGACCACCCGCTATACTCGCCGATGAAAACTATGTGACTTATGGAATTATCGTCGCAGGATTATGGCCACAAATCGCTTATTGCATGATTTTATTCCTAACCGGATTAAACAACGTTTCGCCCGATCAAGTTGAAGCAGGAAGGTTAGATGGCGCAAAGGGTTGGAAAATGTTATGGCATGTCATTTTGCCTCAACTAAGGCCTGCTACTTTTATTGCCGTGGTTGTGACGATCATCGGTGCACTTCGATCGTTCGACTTAATATCGATCATGACGCAAGGCGGACCGTATGGTTCATCTCGTGTGCTGGCCTACTACATGTACGAGACGGCACTTTCTGAATATGGATATCGTATGGGATACGGTGCTGCTATAGCCGTTGTACTCTTTCTTATCATGATGGTGTACATCTCGTTCTTCCTATGGCGCATGTACCAACAAGAAAAATCGGGAGGTTAAGTTATGTTTCCACAACCATTAGAGAAATCGAGCGTTGGCGCGCAGCGTAGTTACAAGATCATGCTGCCCATTGCCTTGTTTATCTGGCTCTTGCCTCTGTTGGCTATTTTGCTAACATCCTTAAGATCAGCTGGAGATATAAACTCAGGTAATTTCTGGGGCATGCCAACGAGCATTAATTTTGTAGAAAACTACACATCTGTTTTTACCAGTACTGAAATCGGGTTGTATATCTGGAATTCGTTTCGAGTAACCATACCGACGGTGTTTTTGACACTGTTTTTGAGCTGCTTGTCTGGTTATGCGTTAGCAATCTATCGATTCAAAGCTTCATTACCCTTATTCTTCTTGTTTGTAGCCGGTAATTTTGTGCCGTTTCAAATTTTGATGGTACCTGTGCGAGACTTCTCCGTACAAACTGGTTTGTACGATACCGTAACCGGGCTGGTGTTATTTCATGCGGCATTCCAAGCGGGCTTTTGCACCCTGTTCATGCGCAATTTTATTAAAGCTTTGCCGTTCGAATTAATCGAATCGGCCCGTGTCGAAGGTGTTGGAGAATTTAAAATATTTTGGCACATTGTTATGCCGCTGATGCGTCCCGCTATAGCAGCGCTTGCAGTACTCATCTTTACGTTTATCTGGAACGACTACTTCTGGGCTACGGTACTGGTTCAAGGCGATCACGCTATGCCAATTACGGCTGGACTTAAAACCTTAAATGGCCAATGGATTTCAAAATGGCATTTAGTCTCGGCTGGTGCTATTATGGCAGCGATGCCACCTGTGATCATGTTTTTTGCCATGCAAAAGCACTTTATTGCAGGTCTTACTCTAGGGGCAACAAAGGGCTAACCCAGCTTGTATTCGGCTGCACTCTTTACCCAAGAGTGCAGGTTTTAGTCTTTTCCGCACCGCACCCCGCTTATCCCCACCACCTATAACAATTGAAAACGAACAACATTGAACGCTACGCTAATTATAATCGCGATTTTACTGGCAGTCGTTTCACTGATGCCATTATCAAGGCGCAAACAATGGTGGATTAGAGCTTGGGACTTTCCGAGGCTGCAAATCCTATGTCTATCAGTTGTATGGATGGTCGGCTGGATACTCCTTTATGTACTTTGGCAAGCGCCTTCTTTTGGTTGGCTGCTAGTCGTACTCGCCGTTGCAATTTATCAATTAAAACGGATATTCCCGTATACCAAACTGCACTCGTTAGAAGTTCCTAGCGCTGAGAGTAATAAAGGCAATGCTTCATCAATAAAGATATTAATAAGCAATGTTCTGATGACGAATAGAAACTCAGAAACTTTGAAATCGTTGATTACTCAATATGAGCCTGACATTTTTGCAACACTAGAATCAGATGCCTGGTGGAAAGCAGAACTCGACACACTGCCTGCGTATCCTCATAAACTGGCAAGAACGTTAGACAACTTGTATGGCATGCACGTTTATTCGAAATACCCATTCTCTGAAGAACAAATAATTGATATGGTTGAGGAGAATGTTCCATCGATGCATGCATTTGTTACTCTACCCAATGGGGATCGTCTAAAACTACATATACTGCACCCAAAACCGCCAGCGCCTGAGGAAAATTATAAATCGATTGAAAGAGATGTTGAATTGCTCATGCTGGCGCAGCAGCTCAAGGGCTCGACTGACAAGTTAATTGTAACGGGCGATTTAAACGATGTGGCTTGGTCGGATACCACACAATTATTCCGCCAAATTAGCGGCCTGTTAGACATAAGAGTGGGTCGTGGTTTTTTAAATACCTTCCATGCCGATCACTGGTTTCTACGGTGGCCGTTAGACCATGTGTTTACTTCCAGTCATTTTAAAGTTAAGAATGTTCAACGTCTGCCCAACATTGGTTCTGATCATTTTCCTGTATTCACAGAACTGGAAATAAGCGACACACCTGCAGTGAACACTTCACCCGACCTGGACGATGCAGACCAAGATTTGGTTGAAGAAACTTTAGATTCAAAGATTGCAGAAAACGCATTGCAACCAACTTCTTAACCACTCTTAAATCATGGGCAGAAGTGCCAACATACTCTTTACTGTCAAGCACAAACTGTCAGCCGCACCACCAGAGCGTTACCGATTTTTAATGAATCTGTGGGGCGGTTTGACATCTAAGTGTTCTCTGATCGCGTAAGAGTTTGCAATAGACACATGGTCTGTTCTCCATTAATTTTAAGGGTTAATAAATGAAAATCAAACAAACAGCAGCAGTTATTGCCACTCTATCCATCCTAGCCGTACCTACGTCAGTCGTTTTCGCTGGCGGGCATGGCGTCATGGTTGGCGGCGCTGAAATGGTCGACACCAAGACAATTGTTGAGAATGCGTCTGAGTCTGCGGACCACACTACACTGGTAGCCGCTGTAAAGGCTGCAGGACTAGTAGACACGCTTCAAGGTGACGGCCCATTCACTGTTCTTGCACCAACCAACGCAGCATTCGACGCACTTCCAGCTGGCACAGTCGACACTTTGCTTATGGCAGAGAATGTCGAGATGTTAAAGACAATCCTCACGTGCCACGTTGTAGCAGCGCAAGCACAAGCAGCTGACGTTATCAAAATGATCACAGACGGCGGCGGCGAAGCGGTTGTTGGTACTGTTGGCGGATGTCAGCTAACTGCAAAATACGATAATGAGCAAGTGACTTTCACTGACGAAAATGGCACAGTTGGTACAGTAACTATCGCTGATGTACCGCAGAAAAATGGTGTGGTGCACGTGATTGATGCAGTTCTAACACCAAAAAGTTAAGACGACAATATCCTTCATATTGCGTTTGAATAGGGAGCGTCGCGGCAATCCGTACTATGCGGGCAGCGCCGCTCCCTTTGTAATTTGGGGGTCGCTTCTATGATTTTAAGTAAAACTTTTTCCGTATGGCTATTTGCTATATCAACCAGCGGCCTCGTGCTGCCTGCACAGGCGCATGAATACTGGCTAGACCCAATTGATTCAGCAATCATGCTTGGCACGTCTGCCATTGTCGACATAAGAAATGGCCAGCGCTTCTCTGGTGCGGCGTTTCCGTATGACGCGAACCAATACCAGTCCATAACGATCACCAACTCTGACATCCGCGAACCGTACAGCGGACGGTTGGGCGACTACCCTGCCATTCATCCCGAGATGCAAACTGCAGGTCTAAACTCCATCGCTGTCGATACCGCGCCAAAATTGCTAACTTACGACACGTGGCAAAAATTTAACGAGTTTCTTGATTACCATGGTTTTGAGAACGCCGCACAACGCCATCTAGATCGAAAGTTACCGAAGACCGACATAACAGAAAGCTATATTCGCTCCGCAAAAACATTGCTGCAGGTCAATGACGATGGAAGTAGAGTCATCTACAAAAAAGCCCCTGATCCTGGCGATGACAACAAAGCACTCGCACCTACCAACTCACTATTTGAAATGGTACTACTCGACAATCCTTACACTGAAAAAAGCACGATAGATGCAAAACTGCTTTTTAACGGTGAGGCACTGACAGGGCGACAAGTCGAGATGTTTTGGAAAGGTACACAATTAATCCGGCTTACTGAAATAACCGATTCTGAAGGCGTTGTGTCTTTTAAAGTATTGGATAGCGGTGATTACATGCTAAACGCTGTGCAGTTGGTTGAACCAGACAATAGTGAGGTACATTGGTTGAGCTACTGGGCTTCAATAACATTCGAACGCTAAATGTCTGATGCAAACCTTCCATACTTAACCACTGCTACATATTCAGTGGGACGGACAATACGGTTGATCTTCTGGGCAGCTTTCCTATTGCTGCAGCCTTCCTTCACTCAAGCGCATGAAATTCGTCCGGCAATTGTTGATTTAAACTACACCAGCTCACAGGTCGCAGATGTGGAGGGTAACCTCTCTGTGGTCATTGTGCTCAATTTAGAAAGTTTAATCGCAGGCATAGGGCCGGAGCACGACAACACCGATACAGCCGAGAACGCCGACGACTACAAACAGCTCAGATCACTCAGTCAAGCCGCACTGCTTGATGAGTTCGAGCGGTTTCAAACTACATTACTTTCCTCGTTAAAAATAACGACATCCGATAATCAAACGGTCCCTTTATCTGTCAGTTCAATCGACATTCCACCGGTCGGTGATATCTCTGTTCCTAGAGATTCCACAGTGACACTGGCTGGCGCATTATCCAATAACAGAGAGTCGTATCGATGGCAATGGAGTAAGTCGTTTGGTGAAGCAATTATCCGAGTTAACAGCGATGCTGCCTCGCTAGATTACGCTGCGTTGTTATCTCCAGGGCAGCAAAGCGAACCGATTCAGTTCACCCAGTACACAGCACAATCTGTATGGACCGTTCTGAAAAACTATATTGTGATTGGCTTCGAGCATATCTTGCCCAAAGGGCTAGACCACATTTTGTTCGTTATTGGGCTCTTTTTACTAACATACCATTGGCGCGCGCTAGCACTACAAGTAACCACATTTACGCTTGCACACAGTGTGACGCTTGCACTAGGCGCCGCTGGCATACTGAGAATACCAGCGTCGGTGGTTGAGCCTTTAATCGCCTTATCAATTGTGTTTATTTGTGTTGAGAATTTCCTTTCGCATAAATTAAGCAAATGGCGAATCGCCATGGTATTTGTATTCGGTTTACTGCATGGGCTCGGCTTTGCCAGCGTACTTGATGAAGTAGGACTCGATAGTAATCACTTTTTCATTGCCCTCTTGGGGTTCAATATTGGCGTTGAATTGGGGCAATTGTTCGTCGTTACTGCATGCCTTATTACCATCGCGTTTTGGTTTGGTAAGAAGCCCTACTACCGCACGCTAATCACCCAGCCCATATCGGTAGTCATTGCGCTTATTGGGCTCTATTGGTTTTTTGAACGTACATTCTTTTAGATTCTATTTATAACTTTAAATTCTGAAAAACACCTTGATAGAGCACAGGCCCAGATGGCGTGTCTAGAGCTGAACCACCCGCCGGTTCTAAGCTAACAGCAAAAGCGATCGGTGTTTCACTCACTTCAGATACTTTCAGTAAAAAACTTTCATCGATATCACTTGGGATAAGTCCCATCGATTGCACGCCACCGTCATCTGGTTTAACAATCCACAACTCATAGGCATTTGATGCATCTATTGGTGGAGGTGCTACTGCAGTGACTCGAACAAACCCATCGTCAAACGCGGCATCAACAACCCAAAGAGGCGCAGCTTCAGTGTCTCGAATAATGGATATACCACTGAATTTTGCAACTGAAATAGCCGAATCGGGTGCTTGTAGATCACGGACGCTGAGGTGGTTCACCCAAGCAAGTGAAGCTAACAGTAAACTTGCAGCCGTCGCTAGCCCTGCGAATCCACGCCAGCGGTCTACTTTTTTCTCTAATGTTGCAGCCACGCTATCTCGCTCGTGCAAACGCGTTACCGTTGCGCCTGGTAGCGACTGTGCAGCTATTTTTTTGTTGATAGCAATCCAAACATGATCTGCAGGTTGCAAAGGCGTTAGCGAATCTGCTAACGGTTGGAACCAACGCTCCCACTCCAGCACTAATTGCCGAGCATCGTTGTCATGTTCTATCGTTTTTCGAAAAGTAACCCAGTCGGCGTAGTCCAGCGTGCCCAGAACATACTCACCAGATTGCGCTATCCACCATTGCCTATCAGGAGTGTTCACTAATGCACTCCTTAAGTGAGACCAGACCACGCCGAATCCAGCTTTTTATTGTGCCTACGGGTGACTTCACAGACTCGCTCAGCTCATCGTGAGTCCGACCTTCCAAAAATGCTTTTACAATGCAAAGCCGTTGATTATCGGTTAGCCTGTCGAAACACGTAGCTAAGATATCTTGATACTCTGCCATTTGTGATGGGTCTGGCTGCTCCATAACCGCCTCTAGTAACGGGATGCCCTCCCATTGCGTTTCCTTATCCTCACGTATTCGACGCTTTCTGAGTATGTCTAGTGCGTGATAACGAGCAATACTGGTCATCCATGTCATGGGTTGGCCTAATTCCGATTGATATTCAGCCGCCTTATGCCAAATCTTTACGTATGTCTCCTGCAAGGCCTCCTCCGCAATCGCTTCTATCCTTAGAATGCTATACAGCGTTGCGTAGAGCCGATGAGAGGTTTGGTCGTACAATGCTTTAAACGCGACTTGATCCTTAAGTACGCATCGCTCTAGCAGCCGCCCTAGCTCGTTATTTGTTGTTACATGTTCGGTCATATCGTCTGTAGCGTATTACTATATCCACCTATTATGCAGCAGTGTACGCTATTGTTTTTATTCTACAACGCCGTCAATTTTCAACCGCGCAGATGTCACTATCGAGCTCGATCAAGTCATTCTGCAAAACTTTCACGAATGAGAAACAATGTGGAGCTTTCAGTCGATTCGGTGCGAACAGACACGCGTGAAAATATTGGCATTCCTCCTACAAAATCAGCCCCAAGCTCAGATTGCACGGAGGCTGGGAATGAGAACGAACCCGTATCTGGAGTTAGACAGGTTACGGTCTTTCCGTCTTCAAGGAAGAACCCACCTTCGGTACTAGAGAATATTCTAATCATGGCGCCAGATTCCGTTGCAGGCGTCCAACTGAACACAGAGGTAGGTTTAACCGTATTCCCCCCCGTAAAGTTAATTTTATCCAGTGGTTCAACCGATGGCAGCATCGCGCCTTGGTAGGCGGGAAAAACGTCTCCCGTCACGTCAACTTGTAACTTCTGTGGAACGGGGCCTGAAGGCAGCATTTGCATGTCGGGGAGCGTATAGAACAAGAATGCGCCCACGGTTTGGATCTCCATGTTGGCAAACGTACCAGCGTCGCTCGTTAAGGTAATCGTTTCACCCGCACTGATCGCTTGCTTTGAAACACCGTTGAACGATGGTATGAAGCCGGCACTGATTTCTTCGAAATCGAGCCTGTCGTCATCATCAACGGTACACAATGTTTGGTTTGAGCTAAATACTGTTTCGAGAAAATCGCCCGAAAGTCCATTATTCAATTTGAAAAATGAGGCAACGAGATCGCTGGCCATGCCCGCATCATCCCCAACAGTGATTGCACCATATGACGTAATTTCTCCAGCAGGAATTTCGCCAAGTAAATCGGGTGCTGCAGTCGTGATTGTATTTGTTGTACCAGTGACGACACCACTATTACCATTGGTCGCAAGACCACCATCCCCACTACCACCACTGCCACTACAACCAGTTATTACCGTAGCTAGGCATGAGAGTACTAGGGCAGTACTTGAATTTGACAACATAAGAACACTCAGAAAATGGTGGAAGTGAAGGCTGGAACGTGAGTTCCAGCCTTTTCTTTTTGCTACTTAATTTGAACCTGTAATAGGTGTTGTTAAGTAAGGAAATGCATTCGTAAATTGTTCTGCATTTTGAGGTGCACCATCAGTAAAAGGTGCTGTTCCTACTGGCGCGTCTGCAGGAGTACATAGGCCAAGGTTGTCGCCCTCATCTCCAGCTGTGCCACTACTGTCAAGATCAACTGCGATCGGGTGGCAAAGTGCACCCATAACGACGCGAAGTGCAAGATCGGTAACATCGTCGCCTGGTCGGCGTCCATTTGGAAATCCAGCCAAATCACCAGCTACAACACCAAAGTTAGATTGAGCATCTTTTGGTGTAGCAGGTATGCCAGTATTCAAACGAAGCATTTCAGAAGCTGTCACTGTCGACATTTGATTGACTCCAGGAAAACCCGTTAAAAAGGCTGCAACTAGGTCAGTTCGTGGCAAGTTTGCAGGTGCAATATTGTCGGTGGCGCCGACAGCGTCACGAAACAAAATATCCAGAATTGCTGGTAATGTTGGAGTAACAACATAGTTTGCAAATTGCCCATCATCAGCAGGCTCACTAGCGTTGAACTTGTTTTTATCAGGCAGGCCAATAACGACCTCATTAACAAGTGGGTTACTTAAACGCGAAACCTGCGTGTACTCGCCAGAGTAATCAATTGGGAATCGGTAAGTTGGATCGGCACTGATCGTTTGAGTGTTGCGCACACTTGAAGTTGTCCACGCACCAATAACACCATTGCCATCACCGGTTAAGCAATCTTTATGCACCTCTAGCGCAAGCGATGTAATGTTCTTGTCTGCTAAATCATCACGTGCAGGATCATCTGGTAACGCATTGGCTAGCGGAGCAAAATTTACAAGGTCAAATATTTCTGCAAGTGCAACGGAGAAGCTATCCTTACGCTGTCCAACAAATACGCGTCCATCTTGTGCGCCTTCCGGGCATTGGTCAAATTTTACATCGTAGTAAAGTTCACCAGTATTGCTTAGGCTTTTAACGTAGTTCTCGTATCCTTCTGGAAACGATTTTGCACCGACGTTGTCGTAAGGTTTTGAAAACTGACGTAAGCCTGAATCTGGACGCTCAGCCCAAACTGGAGACTGTGAACGCCGATCGCCCATGACGGTTCCAACAAAGTAAGTTTCGTTTACGTTTAAAACACCTTGATTATCGCCATTGCCCAGTTGACCAATATTCTTTAATGGTACCGGTACTAAATTGTCACCAATTTGAAGCGCAAATCCTTCATCACTATTCGCAAGGCCATTATCAAAATCAAACAAAAATGTGATGTCTTCTACCGCATCACCGTCATTGTCGATATGAATTTCATAGAGGGCTTCAGGGTTCAAAGAGAAGTAATTTGGGCCACCGTAACCATCTTGCAGCGGTAGATAGTTAGCAATAAGGCTAACGTAGTTCTCGCGACCAGGCTCGTAACTTGAGAATACGTAAAAATCGGTCGCGTCCAATGTAGGCCGAGTTTTTATGAAAGGGGCTTCTGCGTGCGAAGACGCAAGAACCGCCGGAGCGCAAATTGCTGTGGCCAGGCAAGCGCCAAGCGCTGCAACGGCTGTTTTAGATATTGTGGTCATGCTTATCCTTATTTGGCGTCGATAGACAACGCCTAATGAACGATTGATAGATAGATATCATCAAACCTGAGTTTTGCGATAGATACCTCGCTTTGCTGGATATAGTGTTTGTTTGAAAAAACAGTCATCCGTAACCACAGTACGCATACAGTCAGTCTCGAGATGCAGATGCAGCGGCGAATTTCAATATTGCGAGAACGACTAAGATTCTGTTAACTATCGCTCAAAAAATGCCTAAGGCTGCCGCCAAGCTTCTAAAGTGCATTTTTAACGGTGTTTGACACAAATAATGATGATTGAGCCAAAGTTTCCAGAAAACGAGACAGAACGACAGCTAGCGGTCGAACGCTATGAAATTCTTGATACGTTACCGGAAGGCTGCTTTGACGATATTACAGCGCTAGTCGCTGAGGTATCCAAGGCTCCAATTTCTCTCATCACCCTGCTCGACCATGATCGCAATTACTTGAAATCCCACCACGGGGTTCCATTTTCTGAGTCACCACGCAATATATCTTTTTGCGGCCACGCCATTAATTCAACGGATGAGATCATGATTGTTGAAGATGCGAGGCTTGATGAGAGGTTTTCTGATAATCCGTTGGTTACTGACTTCAATGCTATTTTTTATGCAGGCGTTCCGCTGTGTTCACCTGATGGGTATAAGTTGGGTACGCTATGCATATTTGATCATCAACCACGAAAATTGAGCGCGCGAACAACATCATTATTGTTAAAGATGGCAAAGCAAATTGAACAACTACTCGATTTACGACTTAAAAACTCACTACTACTTTCAACAAAAAACCAACTCGAAAATCACAATGAAGAGCTTGCTGAGTTTGCTCGAGCAATATCTCATGATATCAAGTCCCCGCTGTCCAGCTTATTATACTTGACGGACGCTCTTATCGAGAATTCAGCATCCACCAAACAGAGCGACTTGTCCCACTCTTTGCGCAGGATAAAATCCTCAGCAACTAGCCTTGCAGAATACGCTGACGACTTACTGGAGTATTACTTGTCAAGCGAAATGAATCATGGTGACGTGCAACAAACGGATATGAACGACCTTTTTCGAGACGTACAACTGCTGTGTGGTTCCAGTGCAGAGACTGTCATTGGATTCTCAACAGACCTCGATATTCTACCCATTAACAAAGCAGGCATTACTCAAATTCTATTAAATCTGATTACAAACTCAACGAAGTACACTGACAAGGAAAAAACGGAAATACAAGTTGCCTGTACTACGGACGAAAAATCCATCTGTTTTACAGTAACAGACAACGGTATAGGCATACCGCTGGATAAGCTAGACGACATTTTTGAGCTTTTCCAAACAACCGGTGATATCGATAAAAACGGTAATATTGGAACTGGTATTGGCCTCACCACAGTTAAACGAGTTATCAGCAGTATGGGAGGCGATATATGGGTTACCTCTAAAATAGGCAAAGGCAGTACATTCACCTTTACGCTTCCAAAAGTGGCTGATCAATGGGACGATACGAGAAAAGCAGCTTAGTAAAAAGGTCCAAACTCTGTGCAGTAATGCGGTAGTTGGCAGGCATATTTGTATTTCAAATATACCCACCCACCAATTCCGCCCAGATTACTTCACTCGATAACTAAGACCCAAGATGGCAGATGTAGCCACGTCATCGTTATCAGTATTCAGGTTTGGTCGATCAGAGCTATCCACCGCAGCGACTGTTAAACCAAGATCAAGCTTGTTTGTAACATGGTACGTCACTGACGAAGTCAAGGTGTTAGTCATAAATCGCGTTTTTTCAGTGTCGTCGGCCTGCTGCAACGCAAACTCCCAACTGTTAACCCAATCCACACTATCCGAAATTTCATAACTATACGCCAGACGATTACTGATTTTCTGTACGGTGTTATCGCCAAAGATTGGCTCATACGTTGCGGTCTCAATCAACTGTCCACGTAGACCATAGGGTTTCGCATACTCCAGCTGAAATAAGAGTTTTGGGTCATTGTCGGTAATGCCGGAAAAATCACTGGATTGAAAACCTGCACCACCACGGACCAACCAACCATGTCGACGTGCGCTAATAGGCTCATCAAATAAAACATCGTCCATCTTTACTGTACCCAGTGCAGAAAGTTCACCGTTTTTTAGTACGCCGGCATCAACCATGGCTTTCTCCATATCGGTGTACCACTCACCTTTGTAATCATCAGCACCTCCTTTCGACGCATACTCATCTTGACGACCGATAATAGTAGCCAGCTCTAATAGCGCCTCGTCGCTCATATCACCTGATAAGAGACCATAACCACTCAATGCTTCTTGAATGCGTAATGCTTTTGCCAGCGGCGTTGCATTCCAAACACGACCATAACCCAAACCGACCGTTAAGCCGATATTGTCATCGATAGCGGAATCCTGATGGGCATAAGATCCTGCACCAAAATAAAATAGTTTTTCACGCGTGCTACTGAAATAGACATCGGTACCAACCCCTGCTCCGAAACCGAAATCAGTGACCGACTCATCCCCATCATTTGGTCCACGTTTGGCGGTTGAGTTGCCATTAACATTGACATTCCAAACCTGTCGATCAGAACTGTTTCGTTTGTTGTAAAACCCGTTTAAAAATGAGCTATAACTCGCTTGATCTTGGTTACCTGCATTAACATTGGCACTAAAGTCGACATAAGCCTCATCAAATGCCGAGTTAGTGTCTTTGAAATCGGTCAGTTCAATCGCATGAGCGATCGATGTTGTTGACAGAATGGCGATAGTAAAAATAGATTGCTTAAACATGGTCATCATCTCTATATGTTGGAAAAAGGAAATAAAATTGAGTTGTAAACTGATGTAGCTTTAGACGCTACAAGACGCTCTAAAGTCACAATGATCTAATTATTTTCGATGCTGTGTTTTTGTTTAAATGCATCCATGGCCCGATATAAACGCATTTTTGTCGCACTCAGCGATAGCTCAAGTGACGATGCAATCTCAGCTAACGAAAGTTCCGAAAAAAAACGTAACTGTAGTATTTCGCGATTTTTATCGGCTAATGCATTGAGTGTTTGCCTTACCGCGACACCGTGCTCTACATCGTCTGATGCTCGATCAAAACGTTCGTGTTCCAAAACAGCGATGCTGTGCTGCAAGTGCGCAGTCATTGACGTCGCTGCCCGTTGTCGCATAAACGACGAACAGTGGTTATCCGCGATGCGAGTCACCCAGGTGCGCAATGCTGACCGCCCTTCAAATTGACCAATTGAGCGGAGAACCTTTAGCGTGATCTCCTGCATAGCGTCTTCTGCATCAGCAACAGATCCAAGCCTTGCCGCACATCGACGCTCAAGCCATCCACCATCACCGTTAATCCACACCGCAAGGTCTCGTTCCCAGCCAGCGGTTTGCGCGTGACATGCCACCAGTAATTGCTCTTCAGTCCAAAACTGCTTTGTTGTTTTTGCTGTAGTCATTCGATCATCCCTTTTGCCAAACAGTCTTGGCCGTTGTTTATGGGGTGATTATCGACAGCATCATATAATTAGTAAAACTATATATATTTGACTTTTTAATAGATTATATTTATCAAAAAATGATGCCTCAATAACCTGAATCGGTTTGGTGAATGGGTCAGAATTTAGTGACTTTCTGTGCGACTGAGGCGTCTAAGGGAGCAAACTGGAAACTAAGGTGCAGATTAATGATTCATTTAGCTTTCGTCATTGGGACTGTTTTGCTGCACGGAATGTTTGTTATGGCTGAATATGCCGTTGTTAAAGCGATAGGTGTGGATCCCCACACAGCGTCAGTTGTAACAAATCATCGAGAAAATGAGGACATTTTTCGAATTATCGAAAACCACTTAAAGGTATGCCAGATCGGCAAAACAATCGCACTTATGCTCACGGGACTGTGTTTAGGTTTTAAATTGAACGCCGGTTCAATAGGCTTGTTCTGGCTCGGTTTTTTCAGTGTGGTTGTGGTTCACACAGCCATCGGATTTGATCTACCCAAGAAGTTGGCTATCAATAACAATGATCTTTGCCTAGATTGGCTCGCAGGCTTCCTACGTGTTTGTGCTTATCTTCTATTTCCTCTAGTGTGGTTAGCCAAAAGCTTAACCCGTCATTGAGGAACAATAGTGACATGAGGAAATGGAATACCCCAATCCTTTTCGCTGCAAGTCAATACACATGTTTGCTGAACCATTCGGTGTATTGCTTGAAAATGTTTTGCAGCATCTGCATCAACCGTCAGGTGTAACCAGTAATCAAGCGATGAAGACCCTGCACTGCTTAACTCTACCTTTACGTCCGTAACAGAGTCAGCATAAGCTGTGCTCGACAAGGCCGCCTCAATAGCCGTTTTGAATTGAGTCGGCACATCCTTTAAACTGATGCCTTGATGTTTATAGTCAACACCAAATGTGCTAGTCACGCCAAAACTTTTACCACGTGAAAGATTACGGAAGGTCCAATTATAAAACTCAGCGGACGGTACAGCAGTAATTTCCCCACCACGCGACCTCAACTCAACTGTCTCTGGCGTCTGGCGAACAACTTCAAACAGTGAATTGTCTTCTAGAACAATATAATTACCTTTACTGGCAGGAAACCAAGGCTCTTTTCCAGCTGGTCGTGACACCAAAGTATTCAAGACACTCATTGGCAATCTTAAAACACCAGTGAGCTCTGGGTTTTTTAATACAGAGCTCATGTTCAGGCTCACTACCTGCCATGGCAGGCCATTGAATATCACACGCTCATTTTCCCTGATAGCACCCACATTTAACAATAACTTCCCCTCAGTTATAAATCGAGGAATAGCTTGCCGGAGTCCTAACGCCACTGCAGCCGTTGCTAATATGGACAGACCCATCAACAACATGTCGCCGCGTATATAGAATACAGTTAGTACTGCAATCATGATGAGCAGTGCGATCAGTATGTTGTAAGCGTATTGCGCAAGCCGTTTTCGGGTTTTATATTCTTGTTGATCTTCATGCTTCGACTTGAGTTGAAACAAATTGAGCAAAGCGCGCATCAAAAACCACACAGCCAGTACAACGGCTAGTGCAATCGCCAGTGTTAACCCACGTCCCTTGAAAAACTCAGTTAGCTCCGTTTTAGCAACTTCCCCCCAACTGACGTCATAATTTTGTAGATCGCGAAGTTGTAATTGAGCTATTTCTAATGCTTGCACGTTGTCGTCATCATATCGTTGCCAGACTCTTTGAAGTTCAAGCAATGAGACTTGTATACTTTCGTTGGAATTGGCTGACAACTTATTATCGATTGATCGCAAAGCCGAATCTATTGCCTGAGCATGAATTTCATTCTGCTCTATTACAGACTGTAATTTTCCAATCTTTCTAGGCTTATCTGTCAACGACTTCATGTTCTCCACAATCGGCCTTAAAATTTCTGACACCTCATCCCGCCAGTCGAACGATGTATCAATCTCCCCTAGTAAACTGACATCAACAGATCCAATCGCAACTTGTTCAAAAGATGCTTCGTGCTTCTTAACATCCGCATTGATGGCCTCTAGCGCAAGCTGAAGCTCTGGCAACTCCGCAGCATCAGCTTTTTTGATGGTCGCTCTGATTTGTTCTCGAGTTTCAAGAGTGCCATCAAGTAAAGTTTGTAATATCTCCAATCGATCAACGTTATTAGTCGACGCCACATCCAGCTCATCAATGGTTTGCGCCAACACGGGAAAACTAGAAGAAAACAGAATCAGCAGTAAACTAAGTCGAATTAATTTAGATAAGCTTAAACTTGTCATATCAGTACTCGCCTTACTCATAGCTAATCGCCTTATTGATCACTCTCGAAAGTAAAAACGATGTCTCCACCACTACGAGACTCCGTTGTCTCTGAAATAATTTTTACATTACGGCTTAACGTATAATTGAGTCGAAGCGTAGATACCGGTTCAAACAAACCAACCCCGTAGCTCACAAACAATTTAGGTGAAAGATACTTTCCTACAGTTAGTGCAGCTTGCTCGCCTGTTTCACGCATTTCAGAATCTATCGCAACTGAATCGAGGCCCAGTTTATTACCAAATTTTTCTGTAAGCAGTTTGCCACCTGCAACGCCTAATGCCATAGCAGCTTGGCGAACAGCAGAATTCTCTGCTGGTGAGTTGTCATCCAAAGACCGTCCCAAAACTAGATAGGACATCTGCTCCGATTCAGTCATCGCAGGTGTTGAAAATAAGTTAAAACGCGGATTTTTTATTGCCCCTCGCGCCCGAACACCTACCTGTAACTCAGATGTAACCACTCGCACTGCTTCAATGTCGAAGCCAGGTTGACTAATCGGGCCACCCGCAAAAATAATCTGCCCATTTTGGACCTTCAAGTCTTGGCCATACGCCTTGAATTCACCTTCATCGATCACAAGCTTGCCCGTCGCAGTTGTTTCTGAACCGGGTGTCTCGTTCACACGGAGCTTACCCGACAGTTGTGCTTTCAGACCAAAGGCATCCAACCGAACATTCTCACCTAGAGTAACGTTTAGCGTCCCTTTAACCGGTACCGGTGAGCCTTTAGCTTCTGTGGGCTCTTCAGTCACTATGACTTGATCACTATTGGCGAGCACCACACCGGTTGGAATTTTTTTCGGAGTAATCTCAAGCCGAGGTATATCGACATCACCGTTAAAGTAGACTCGATCTTGGCGTACCAGTAAATCAAGCTTGGGTGATATGGCCGCTTTCGCATCAAGTGTATTCAGCACCTCGAAATCACGGCCGTTGATGGCAACAGAGAATTCAGGTTTTTCATCTGCCAAGTCAATCGTGCCATTGACATTGAGTTGGCCATCTCCCGAACTTGCATCGGCTCGTAAGTCGAGAACGGTTCCGCTCTTCGCTTTTATCGTGGCTTGAATGTTCTTTAAATCTAAACCAGGCGTTAAAAGCTTCAATGCACCTTGATCAAAAGTAACACCACCGCTGATTACAGGCTTAGACGCTGTTCCACTGACGCGAACATCAGACTTGAGCCGGCCACTGATGGCTTCTATATCGGGAACAAGAGCAACTAGGAAATCAAAATCTTTAATTTCGCCAGTAAGTGCACCAGAAATATTCCCCTTGGCTAGGGTGTCGAGTGAACCTTGGGCTGATAAGTTGCCGTTCAGTGCACCCTGCCTACCCAAGTTGAGTGTGGTGCGTGCATTGACACCAGTCGCATCTAGCTTTGCGTTAAATGAACTGGGTTGCATGTTTAATACAGTCACTTTTTCCTCATCTGGATTGAACACGTGAACTTTGATATCGTTCAGTGTTGTATCCAGCTGCCCAGTTGGCGCTTTCCCTGTTGGTGCATTCCAATTACCTTCACTACTCACAGAGCCATCGATAAACGTACCTTCTGGAATGAATGAGCGCACATAAGCGAGAGGAAAATTGTTTAACTTGTAGCTTGCCAGTAACGTATCTTTATTGCGTTTTACATCACTACACAAACGCGCATCCCCACTTTGAAGACACAGCTGCGATAACTCAATAGCATCGCCATTCACCAAACCTGATGCAGGCTTTACCAACGTCCACGTATCAAGGTCAGGCGGGTCGAGGTTTAGTTTTTTGATGGTATAGTTCCAAAGCGGTTGCTTTAGCTGGCCATCAATACCAAGGTCAATGTTTCCCTGGTTACTACGCACCGCTAAGTTAATATTATGATTATCAACCTGACCGTTCGCTTTGGTAGTAAACGATGAAAGCTCAATGCCTGGTGCTACTACACTGTCAACTTTAATATCTAATTCAATGTCACCTTGTTCACTTGGGTCAATATTTGCCAAAGCCTTGATTGATCTTACCGACATGCCGTCGAACGACAGGTTAGCCGCATCGATGGTGCCCTCTATAGCAGGTAGCGGTAACGCTCCATTCACACTGCCAGAACTCTTGATTCGTCCTGTAGCACTTCCATAGAGTGTAGAAATATCTGGACTGTCGAGCGTCCAATTTACTGCAATTTTATCGTCGATGATTCCATCCAGCAGTAACTTCGACTGCCCCGAGTTAGCAGAAATAGTTTCAATCTCAATTCGGCTGCCTTCTGTATTAGCAATCGCTTTAACTTCTAGTGGCAAATTGCGCAACACCCCGTTTACGTCGAGCGTTTTTAGCGTCACGTTCAGTTCTTCATTAACCGTTTCGCCAGAAACACTCAATCCAAGCGACAAATCTCCCGGCAACTCAGCAGACAAAGCGACTGGGTCGAAACCTGAGCCATCGACATCGAGAGAAAACGACAAAGCTGGTGCAAGATTCGCTTTCGCGCGACCAGTGAAATTACCTGACAAAGCGGAGCCTTGAATCATGGGCAAGCTTACGTGCTTATCAGACCCAACGCCGGTTGCATTAAACACAATGCGCCCTGCTGTTGCCACGTCACTTGTTGTGTTCAAACTGAGTCCAAAGTTGTCTAGCGTACCGTTTAACAATAATGCACCATTTGCTGAACTGACCTGTGAACCATCCAAAGGCCACGCAATTTCAGACCAACTCACATCGAGCAATATATTGTCACCACTGAGCCGTGCATCAGTGTCGAGCTGACCCTGCTCTCCTAGCTGCGCTGTGATCGATGCAGCTATCTGATCGATAGGACCTTTCGCTTTTATGGAACCCGTTTTACTGGTCATCAATGGCTCACCCTCCAACGGCCATTGCACATCCGCCCATTGACTTTCAATATCAACAACAGGCTGTACCCCGGATAACTCGACAGTGCCATTGGCAGCAAAAGAAAGGCTTTGATTATCCACGCGCACTTGCAAAGCATCGATCAAAAGTAGCTTTTGCTCAATCTGCGATTTCAGCTCAACGGTGACCGCATCGGAAGTCAGCCCAGTGATGGTGATCAAAGAGGATGAATCCGCTTGCTCTGGGGTGCCGTTAAAAGCAATATCGGCATCGATGCCATAGGGGGGTAAGTCAGCCTTTATACTCGATAGATCAGTACTGGAAATAGTACCGCTCAGATCGAGCAACAAGCTCTCTAAAGGATTGTTAACGATGGCCTTTAAATCGACGCCATAGGGTGCATCCACGGATGGTGTCATCGTTAGTTGGTCCAAATCGCCAGTCAAAGATAAATCACCGTTTATTGGTGCAAGGTCCGGTAAGGTCAGAGACCAATCAGCACCGCCATTGAGCTTGTAGCGCTCGCGAGTGACAGCATCTACTTTTGCGTTTAGTTTGAGCCAATCGGATGCCACGGCAAGATTAATGTTGGCATCATCTTCTCTAGTCGCGTTAACGCTCAGCTCTATTGAGTCAAAAACCAACTCATCTGCATCTTTATTGGTTTTTATTTTGACATCGGTAATCAATACTTGGTTGACCAATATATCGATTGGAAGAGCCAATGAGTCTGGCAGCGCAAATGGCTCTGTTGAAGCTTCTGGCTCAGCTTCAACATCTTGTGGTGTTAAGTTAACCCGTATCCCATCTATTTTTGCTGATTCAATCAGCAATACGCGCCGCCATGGTGCCGGGCTTTCCCAATCCAGATCAAACGATTCCACTGTAACCACACCGTCATCAGCCTCACGTTTAAAGCCCTGAATAGATAATGGCCCTAACACCTTTCCAGAGGCGCTCTGGATACTTAGGCCAGCTGGTTGCCAACGGTTAAGCTGACTCACCATGAATGACAGCCCCGACTCGCTTGAGACCAGAAAGAAGACCACGCACACCAACAATACGAGCAAGATCAACAAACCAATAAAAAATCGCTTCACAAGTCGGCTCCTATACTAATGTGCAACCGGTAACTGTCTTCTGAATTATCTAACGGCTTGGCAACGTCCAATCGAAACATACCCACCGGTGAACGCCATCGCAGGCCAACACCCACAGCACGCTTGAGATCAAAATCAGTGTCGTTTGCCGCATCCCCCATATCAGCAAATACCGCCCCACCAATATCATTGAGCACTAAATAGTCGACCTCCAAACTAAGGCGAGCTAGATATTTACCACCAACCGTATTTCCTTCTTCATCGGTAGGGCCAATGGATTGATAGCGATAACCACGAAGACTACGATCTCCGCCAGCAAAAAAGCGTGAGGCGGTGGGCAGATCTTCAGGTGTGTCTGATTGTGTTGCGCCAAGCTCAGTCTTTACTAATAAGCGGGATTTTTCGGAAGGCGACCAAACTCGTTGACCAACGACTCGACCTCGCAAAAAAGTTGAATCAGACAGAACGCTACCACTCGCACCATGGACATCGACCAACCAACTATATCCAACACGCGGGAGTAACAAGTTGTCGGCTTTTGCATAAGATAGCGTTACACCAGGCGTAAGGTACTTTATAGAATTTCGATTATCACCAAATTCGAATTTTTCCTGAGAATAGTTTAGATACAGCCGGCGTTGCCAGATTCGCCAAGTATCGTTATAGCTCGCACCAAGAACAAGTCGCTTTGTATCAATATCGCCAACATTTTCCTCTTCGTAGCGCGAAAGGAAACGCAAGCTATCGATTCCTGATGTACCTAACGGAATTTCGTAGCTAGCTGAGGCAGAGCGCTTAATTGCGGAAAGCAATAAATCGGTTCGTATGCGATGTCCACGTTTATTAACGCGTCTAAATTCAGTCCCAAACTTAACCCGTGGCCCTGTATCAGTTCCGTATCCAAATGAGACGGTATATTGTCGTGCCTTAGAAGGGGTTGCATCAATAAGAACCGGAATTTTGTTATCTACAGCGAGCTCGCGATCAGCACTTATATCAACTCGATCGTAGTATTTACTTTCACCGATCGCTAGTTGTAAATCAATAAGCTGGGTCGCGTTGAACGGATCACCCGGTGAAAACGGTATATAACCACTCACTAATTCATCAGACAATATTGTCTGATCAAATTGAACTTCACCAAAGTAATATCGCGCTTTCGTGTCGAGGGCTAAAACTATTGACGCTTTGGCCGTATCCGGATTTACACCCAACTGACTTTTGGTATAAGTCGCATCAAGGTATCCAGCTTCAACAGCGGCATCGAGAAGAGACGATTTTTGTTTTGCATAGTTGCCGTGCAGCAGTGGCTCACCTTTTTGAAGAGGACTGTCTTGCAATGCCGCTTGCACCCCTGGCTCGAGCGTCCCATCGCCAACGACAGTGACACTAATTTCATCTAGTAGCACTGGTACACCCAAAGCGATGGTGTAGCTTGCGTTCCACACCTCACCATCGCGCACCAAAGACTTCGAAATTTCTGGCCTATAAAAACCAAAAGGTTGAAGCGCTGCGAGGATTTCCTGATCTGCGGCGCGGTGCAATCGAGGTAGACGAGAGACGCTTCGCTCATCAATTTCGCTGATCTTATTAAGCGTTGCTTTTTTCAACAAAGGTTGATCGGTGAGTAACTGCCGAATGCTCAGCAGCTGCTCCACATTTTTAAGCATGTCCCCATCGACACCGGATACATTGACGCTCAATCCGGCTGAGTTTGCACTGTTGCTACCAACACTAAACAACACTACCAAAATTATCAGGAGGACTCTCATATACATCTTTACCACTGTTGCGCCGTCGTCTGAAGTTACACTCTGAAGCTCGGATGAAAGTTATACGCGACAATAGGAGATCGACCGTACCTTTTCGCTAGCCATAATACGGCACACTTACTCGTTTTAACGTCCAATAGAGGCAATTAGATGCACGAAAGTCACAATTCAGCTAAAAATAATTGATACCTGTTTTCCATGTGAAATAAAGCTCAATATGTAAAATATAAGCTGGTAAAGGAGATGGAATCGAGTCAAAATTTGAGCCCGTTATACACCCAGTTCACATTGTCGAAGATGAGCTTCTCTTGAATAACCAGCGATGCGACTTCGTCTTTGAAATATAATCTCAACTGGTTGTGACTTTTGGCCGACTGCAACACTCTAAAGAACATAAACATAGGGTTCAGTGACAAACATAGTGCGGCGCAGCTGTATTATAAAACTACTGATTCACATCATACAGTCAAGGATTTAACATGAAATACACCGCTTCCACATTCGCAATCATCTGCTCACTACTGCTCACGACTGGTTGTGCCAGCAAAGGCCCGTCTTTTGGTAACTCTGTTAAAGCAGAAGGCAAAGCTGTTTCTGACATCGGAGAGAAATGGGAAAAAGGACGAGATATGGTCAAAAAGGGCAACAAGCTTGTCCGCAAAGGCAACAAGCAGATCGATGATGGTCAGGAAAATGTAGCGGACGGCAAGGCCATGGCTGTAACGGGCGAAAAACTCATCGCCGAGGCCGAGGCCGCCTATAAACAGCTCACTCCAGCTGAGTAAAAATCGCTCCCGTTTGCCTGCCAAGCGGTGCTTTTCAATTTGGCCCTACTCGCTAACTTTGAGCAACCGGGGTCTCTATTACTGACCAGAGATATCCACCAGTACTTCGTTCCGGCGAAACGGAGGTAGGGTCCAAGGGGCGTTGTACCCTGCCCATCGTGGTTCAGATAAGGGTTCGAAGCCTTGTGATTCAACCCACTCCATCAACTTCGTGGCATTTTTGGACTGTGCTTGCGCTGTCGCACGACCTGAATAACGTAGTATAGCAACGCGTTTTTCAGGTATTTCTGCCAAAGCCACATCAGGATTCAATGGGCGTGGAGCGTTCTCTATTGTGTAGGACTTCGGTAATACGAATCGATAACGCCACGAATCCCCTTCTTTCTGAGAGGTGACTGGTGCTGTCATTGCTATTTTTTCACCGACATCTGAGTTATCAGAATCTGCGATAACGGGCGACGTCATCGCAATTTTTGCCTGAGCCTCATTGTCTCCAGAAATATAACGAAACAATTTTCGAAACGCTTGATTACCCGCTTTTTTAAAGTCGGCGTTTACGCGCGTCTCTACAACGACCAGCGACTCGTAATCACGAATTTCGAACGGCTTCTCCTTTCGCACCAATTCAAACGGCGCCTCTTCAACCGACTCAACACCAAAAACAGTACAAGCCGAACTTAACAGCGACATGGCAGTGACCAACAATAAAGCAGAAATGGAACGATGCATGAAATTGACCTTCCTCGGGCAGCTTGGCTAAATAAAACTTCCTAACGTTACGCTTAGAAACCTCAGGCGGATCAACTTGAACTTATTTGGAAAGTGCAGCCCAAGCCGCATCTGAATCTACTTTATAACTCTTCCAGTTGCCATCATTCCAGCGAGTTCTACCTTTGGCTGCATAAAACAGATAAAGGTTGTCTTCGTAGATCTCCCAATGGGTGCCATCGGTACGAATTAGGCCTTCGCCCAAACTTAACGCATTAGCACAATGCCCGTTGTAGGCCGGTGAATACTTTTCAGGGTCTGCAGCGAATTTATCTGCAGTGGCTTGATCTGCAAATCTCCACTTCGCACCTTTATGCTTAACAACAAACGATTTTTCGCCACCAATTGCACTCGCTTGCGGACTGCGATTTAGTGTGTGGTAGGCGACGGTGTCTTTGCCACCAATGGCCACACCACCCAGCCTTGATTTTGATACCGGTTCTGCAGCCACGGCGTGCCCGAAGAAAAACAGCGCACTAAGCATCACTGCAACGTTTATGAAACGAGTAAGCATGATTTATACTCTCACATTAATAAATCCCACAATATCGGAGCGGTTTTACCGAAGTTAGTTCCATTTACTCACTGTTAACATGGGTACTGGGACGCACCCACACCGCTGTATCGTGAAATACCGCACCCCCATTGGGTTTACCTGCCTCAGCGCTAACCAAGGCATTGATACCGACACCACCAACAAAACGATCGTTAGGCCACAAGCTCTCAACGACCACGGTGCCAGTTTGCACTCCTTCAAACGTCTTAGCTTCAACCGCCACTTCACCTAACTCGTTCCCCAATACAATCATCTCACCAGTAGTTAGGTGATAGCGCTCCATATCGCTCGGATGAATCAATGCAAACGGTCGTTTTTCCATGCGTACCGACGTGGGAGTTTCAGTGAAGCTGGTGTTTAGAAATTGCCTGGCAGGCGCGGTAACCAGACGCATTGGACAATGAGCACTAGGCTTGTCGATAACATCCCAGTGATCAGGCATAGCCGGCATGCCGTTAGAATTGGGTCCAACCCGGGTCCAGTCTGGGGAAAAATGAAAACGTTTGTCCGGCGTCTCAAACCCATTACCAAAGCTTGCATCTTGAAAATCAGGGGCACAATCTAGAGAGCCTGTTTTTTCCAGCTCATCGATACCTGGCATGTTGGAGGCTTTCAATGTAGCGTCGATGAGCTCTCGTTCAGACAATTCATTGGCTGGATGAGATAAACCCAAATGGTCAAACAACGCCACCAACACTGCATGATTACTGCGGCACTCTCCAGGGATATCAATCAGTTTTGATCCAAGCTCTACGTGTGTATGACCACCTGCGGTATAAACATCATCATGCTCTAGAAACATGGTGGCAGGTAGCACGATATCAGCTTGTTTTGCCGTGTCTGTCATGAACTGCTCATGCACAACGGTGAACAAATCTTCGCGCGCCAACCCCTTAAGCACTTGATTGGTATCTGGCGCAACAACAGCCGGGTTTGTGTTCTGCACGAACAGCGCTTTAACCGGTGGCCCACCTTGCAAGTCGCTAGGGTCACCACATAAAACCGGACCAATGCGCGATTGATCGAATAGTCGATTGTGCGCATGGGGCACATCCAGCGCGCTAATCATTGTTTTATTCAATTGATAAATTTCAGACTGAGCATACAAAGCTCCACCACCCTCTTCTTGCCACGCACCTGTTATTGCAGGTAGGCAAGAGGCTGCATGCATATTCACCGACCCGTTTCTTGAACGACTGAACCCGTACCCTAGTCGTAGAAAACTTTTTTTAGTACTACCATAGAGCCTTGCAAAATCAATGATGTCTTGTTCGGCCAAACCGGTTATGGCGGCGGCCCAAGCAGGCGTTCGACTGGCAAAATGCTGCTGTGTTTGAGCACTAAAATCAGTGAATTTCTCCAGGTAGTTTTGATCAGCAAGCCCCTCCTCAAGCAGCACATTGATCACCGCACACGCTAACGCACCATCGGTACCCGGCTTTAACATTAAGTGTAAATCGGCTTTGTCGGCTGTTTTAGTTTTATAGGGATCAATAACCACTAACTTTGCGTTAGATTCTTTTTTGGCTTGCGACAAATGATGCATCACATTAACTTGCGTGCTCACCGGGTTACCGCCCCACACAACAACCAATTCACTCTTATGCATTAACCGAGCATCGGCCCCTCGTTTAATACCCGTACCCACTTTCCAACCCGCATCAGCCAACGTGACACAGAAAGTAGAATGCTGTCGTGAGGTTCCTAAACAATGACGCAGTCGATCAAGGCCGTCGCGTTGCACGTACCCCATGGTGCCCGCATAGTGGTAAGGCCAAATGGCTTCGGCACCAAATTCGCTGATGATGGCTTTGAATTTTACTGCAATGGTATCGAGCGCTTCGTCCCAAGTAATTCGCTGGTATTCAGACATCCCCACACCACGTTTGCCGATACGTTTTAGTGGATGCATTAACCGATCAGGGTGATGTACGCGTTCTGCATAGCGAGATACTTTTGCACAGATGACCCCAGCGGTGTAACTGTGCGATTTATTGCCGTAGACCTTGCCGATTGTGCGCTCATCAAGGACTTCAACATCCAATGAACAAACGCTGGGGCAATCGTGCGGACAAACTGATCTTTTTCTGACACTCATAAGCGACTCGCGTCCCGTATTGCGTGTGACGGGTTCGAAAAATTTGATTATGCGCTTTGTACTTAGCGATAGCCAGAGCGTGACACGGCCGCTACCCATGTCAAGAGGGAAGCTTAGCCGATGCACGCTCGCGCCACGACACGAGATTTCACAATCGGCTGTCCTGTGAACCACTGCACAGCTTTACACTCTCAGGTACGCAACGCTAGATTACCGTTGTGTACCAATTGCATACTGAGCCACTTGAAATCTTGTTCAACACGTAGAATGCGGCTATGAAAAGACTTATTACAACCGTGCTGTTCAGCCTACTCCTGAGCGCATGTAGCGACAGTGGAGTCGTGGTCGGAAACGACTCAGGCACATCTGCGTCTGGTAACAATACTGGCGGCACAACAGCCGGCGTATCCAACAACGGCAGTTCAGGCACGGGTGGCGCACCCATTGTCACCGACACAGGCACCGGCGCTCCAATAACGACAACGGCGACGTCCAATCTTGACCCTAACGATGTCGATGCCGCTCGATTTCTCAATCAAGCCACCTTTGGTGCTACAGAGCAATCGATAGCGGAATTTCGTGGCTTTGCTAGTAAGGCGGCATGGATCGATGCGCAAATGGGCTTACCTGTGTCACTAACGCGCCCTTATACGGAGGCCAACAGCAACGGCAGTAATCGCATACCTCGCCACCATATATGGATGGACAATGTTCTTGATGAACCTGATCAGCTTCGCCAGCGTGTTGCGTTTGCGCTGAGCCAAATTTTTGTAGTGTCCGACTTGGACAAAACGCTGGCCAATGCACAGTACGGCATCAGCGACTACTACGATATGTTGGCCGGCAACGCGTTTGGCAACTACCGCACTTTGCTTGAAGACGTGGCCCTACATCCAGTGATGGGCGTGTACTTGAGTATGGTGCGAAATGAAAAAGCCAATCCGGCAGAAAACATCCGACCAGATGAAAACTTTGCGCGCGAAGTGCTGCAACTATTTTCAATTGGGCTTTTCGAGCTTAACAATAATGGCGAGATCATAAATCGCGCAAACCCTACGCCCAGTTACACTCAACAAACCATCGAAGAATTTGCCCGTGTATTCACCGGATGGGAACACCCTACCTCGCGTTACTGGAACGATACTAATCTGACTAGCCCTGCGTTTATCGGCCGCATGGTGCCCGTTGAAGAGTTTCACGATACTGGTAGCAAGACATTGTTGAACGGCGCCGTTGTGCCTGCAGGTCTTAACACCGAACAAGATATGCAGGCAGCGCTGGATAATATTTTCCAGCACCAGAATGTTGGGCCTTTCATCGCAAAATTATTGATACAACGACTCACCACCAGTAACCCATCCACAGCCTATGTGGGACGCGTTGCAAGTACATTCAATGACAACGGTAGCGGTGTTCGTGGTGATCTCGCAGCCGTGATCAAAGCAATATTACTCGACAATGAAGCACAACAAGGCGTTGCGGCAAACCCTGAGTTTGGCAAAATTCGCGAGCCTAATATAAAGCTTAGCCACTACTGGCGCGCACTGGGCGCAACCCCCGGCCCACTGTCGAATGGAATACATAACACGGCCGACTTCACTCTCGATCGTCTAGATGAAATGGGCGGGCAAGCCGTCATGAGATCAAAGTCAGTGTTCAATTTCTACAAACCGGAGAATCAGTTACGTCCGGGGAAAGAATTACTGTCTCCAGAAATGCAAAATATGTCGGAAGCATTTATCGCCAGCACACACACCAACTATCATCACTTAATTTATCGTTTTCACAATCGCGCAAATTTGAGTGACGACAACCCGCGAGTTACCATCACTGACTTTGAACCGTTGGCAACCTTGGCGGCCAACCCAGATGATTTACTCGACTGGTATAACTTGATGCTGTTTGCTGGCAGCATGCCAGATACCATGCGCGCTACCCTGCGCGACTACATGACAGCATTGCCAAACAACGATAGCGGTAGGTTTGCCCGAGTCCAAGACACCATGTTTATGGTGATGGTCTCTCCCGCTTTAAACATTCAGCGATAAGAGAATTAAACTATGCGCAGCTCTGTAGATCGCAATCGACGTCGATTACTAAAACAACTTGCCTGCTTGCCATTGGCCAGCGGTGTCTCACTAATGGCCGGTGGACAGCAAGCCCAAGCCATGACTTGTGGCAACGGTAAGTCGCTGGTCTGTTTATTTTTAGCCGGTGGTGCAGACTCGTTCAACATGTTTGTGCCAGGAAACAGTGCATACGACACCTACCGCGCAACACGCGGCGACCTTGCAGTCGCCGACACTTCACTGCTTGAAGTCAACGACGCAAACCAAGGTACTTTCGGCTTTAATTCAGCCCTTCCGGGTTTAGCTGATCTCTACACACAAAATCGACTAGCCGTTGTAGCGAATACCGGCACACTCATAAGACCAACCACAAAGGCAGATTATCTGGCCACCAGCTCATTGCCCGAGTCGCTGTTTGCCCACAACACGCAGCAAAAGCTATGGCAAACGGGTGCAGGCATCGTTAATGGTAGCAGCTCTTTTGGCTGGGGCGGTGCCATTGGAGATCACGCAGCTAATTGCAACGGCGACATTACCATTGCACCGACGTTTTCCATTGCTGGCAATACAGATTGGCTGACGTCAACCAGCAACAACTACATTAGTCTTAACTCTGATGTTGCTGTAGAGCGTATGTATGGTTATGACAATGTATCTGATTGGATTCCTGGAGACCGTCTCGGACGAATTGGATCCTCACTGGAAAGTTTAATAGCGCAAGGACAAGCAGCTCGCGATTCAAACATGCTGAATGAGGTTTCCAATGCCGTGGCACGTGCAACCAATGCAACAGCAGAACTGCACTCCGCTTTGGGCGACAACCCTTTGCCACAGATGCAATATGATGGCAAAAACAAACTCGCCTCTCAACTACATTTAGTCGCGCGACTCATCGCCTCTCGTGAGCAGCTGGGGATGCAACAGCAGGTCTTTTTCGTGCTGATGGGCGGTTGGGATACGCATACAAACCAGTTAGAAAGCTCACCACAACTCTTAAAGTACTTAAACGAGGCGGTGACCACTTTTCAGGATACCATCGACGACATTAACCAGTCACAAACAGTAACAGGTTTCACTGCATCCGATTTCGGACGAACGCTAACCAGCAATGGTAATGGCACCGACCACGGCTGGGGTGGACATAACTTTGTATTCGGTGATGCAGTTGATGGTGGTCAAATTTACGGCCAAATGCCAAACTACTCATCCACTAACAACGATGATGATGCAGGAGACAGGGACGGAAATTTTGCCGGTCGAATTATTCCTCAAATATCGGTGAACCAGTATGCTGCAACATTGGCACGTTGGATGGGTGTTGAGGAATCTGCACTACAAAGTGCACTGCCCGACTTAGCGAATTTCGCCGAAAAAGATCTCGGCTTTATTCGTTCTTAAATCTACAACGATTGAATATAATGAACGACGGTGCAATAAAAAGTCCGATACAAATCGCAGCGCTTGCAATTATGTTTGGTGTATTCATGCTGGGTATTGCGCTAGCAGCAATCAAACCTGAGGTTTTGGAACCACCCGTTGGCACAATTCTATTGCTAATCGTCGCTGCAGCTTTAATCCTGCACACGCTGGGCATGCTGGTGAACGCAATACAAAACAAACGAGTCGGTTGGGCTGTTGGTATTTTTGTTCTAGGACCATTAGCGTCGATTATTTACTTCGTTGCAAAATACGACATTAGAGATCAAACCACGATCGGTTAGGTATCCCACTGAACGTTGGCGCCTGACGCTGCAGCTGCCTCTAGCAGTTCGAGTAAAGGTACCGCACGAGTGGCTAACGCGACTTGGTTACTTTTTTCATCGTCATCGTCTGAACTAGTCGCAACGTCTGTAGCCGCTTCAGGCTGATCAGCAAGGCTCTGCTTCAACTTAGCCATGGCGTCTCCCACATCCTCGGCCATGATTGCTCCAGGGATGTTTCCGCTATGCCCCATTAGCTTTAACAAAGCTGTGGCAGCGTCACCAAACATAGTAATGTCTGCATAAGCAGTTGTTTTAAATGTAACCAGCACGTGATGACCCCATCAATGTTATTTGCCCTACAATTGCCGAAATTTTCGGAAAATTGCCAATGGCTGACTTTAACACACACGTTTTCGCAGCGGCGGCAGTTGCAAGTTTAGGTGCAACAGTTTGCACTAAGCTACTGAACTTGCCTGTCTCCACAGCGCTACTACTAACTGCGGGCGGCACTATTGGTGGTGTTTTACCCGACATCGATCTAAAATATTCCGTGCCAAGCAAAATTCTGTTTTCTATCTTTGGAGTGATCGCAGCGATTGCTTGGATGTTTGCACGGGTAACTGACTTTTCTGTATCCGAGCTATGGGTCTTTGGTATCGCCATTTTTTTGTTGATACGGTTTCCACTTTGGGCATTGTTCCATCAATTTACCGTTCATCGTGGCTCACTGCATTCGCTCGCAGCAGCCTTAATGTTTAGCTTACTGGCAGCGGTTATGGGCGAGCATGTGCTGCATGTGGCTCCAGAAACAAGCTGGTTACTGTCAGGATTTGTGGCCTTAGGTGTGCTCATCCATTTACTGCTGGACGAAATTTACAGCGTGGACTTTATGGGTGCGCGAATAAAACACTCGTTTGGAAGCGCACTGAAACTTCTCGATACGCAGCGGATTGCGGCAAGCTGCTTGGTTCTGTTTGTTTGTCTTGTTTCGTGGTTTTGGACGCCATCGACCGATTCACTTGTTGCTCTGTGGAAGTACAATCAGGTTCCGTGGATGGACTTGTTGTTACCGGACTATCTGCAGATAGTAGAACGCCAAGTACAGTGAACTGTACTTGGCGCTGGGTGCTACTACATAAGTGAACCTAGACTAACCTTGTACTTTCAATTCCTTCAAAGTTTCATAGGTTAAGCCACCACGATCCAGATTTTTCTTAGTTTGAAATTCCTCAATGGCGTCGAGTGTATCTTGACCGATAACACCATCGATTGGACCTGGGTCGTAGCCTTCTCTTTTCAATGCACGCTGGATGGAGGTGATCAGCTTAGGCGTTGTGTTGGTTTCGCACAATATTTGGCGCCATTCAAGTCTAGACGGCTCAATTTGAACTTGCCGAGTCACTGTCTTGGTCCGCGCTGGAATCGGTGTACGGGACTCACTCGATGGAGCTAACAGTCGATTCACCTTAACACTTTCGTATTCAGCTGGTATTTCTACCACAGTTGTTGTTGCCGGTTGTTTCACGACGGTTTTCTTGATTGTCCGGAATTCTGCTTTTTGTTCAACAAGACACACTTCGCGTCCACTGGCCTTAGACCCATCCGTCGCAGACTCGCCTTTTTTCAACCAGAAAAATCCAGCATCGCTCACTTTCGTTTTCGTGGTGATATTGCTGTACTCAGGCTCGATAACCTCACGGGTCTCAGAGGCAGGCTTAACAAGACGTCTTACTTTTATGGTTTTATATACCGATGGTACGTCCACTGATTTAGTGCTCGACGGCTTATCGAGTACCGTTTTAGTCAATGTCTCATAACGTGCTGGTACTTCGACCAAACACATGATTTCGCCAGTGGTGTTGTCGATCTTTTCTATTGGGCCACGACCTTTCTTCCAAACGCTTCTGGCCGGCTCGACCAGTACCGACTCACTTTCTGTTCGATAAGTCGCTGGAACATCTACATTTCTGGTGAATCCTTCCTTTACAACCACACGCTCGTCGACTGTTTCATATTGAGCAGGAATGACAACAATTCTCTCACTGCCTTCACGTTTCAAAAAACGTGAAGTTTCAGTTTTATATTCAGCTTGCGTGTAATACTCTCGAAAGCAAGAACCAGCCGCTACACCTGCCAACTCAATACCAGATCGAACAATACCTTCCAGCGCCCCTGGGCTTGCAGGAGCTGAACCTGAGCCGGATAACACCCAACTTGTTTCAGCTGGGCGCACTTCGATTTTTTCAAATTCTTCACCAAACACCGCAGGGGTTACCGAAATACGTCGGCTAGCCTCTTTAACCACTACCGTTTGCTCAGCCAATTCAAATTTAGCTGGAATAGTGTCTATTCGCTCTGATGCGTCTTGAACAACAACTTCTTCTGTTCGTGTAGCGAACTTTGGTGGCGTTATAACTTTTGCATAGCATTCGCCTGGCTTGGCATCAGGTAGTGTTTGGGTGTTGCCGGCATCTTGTGCATGGCTTGGAGCCATGGCTAGGATACTGCCACCTAACCCTATAAAAAATGCCACTTGAGATTTGTTCACAGATTCGCTCCGGAGTCCTGTTGATTACATACAACTTCTATCGGTGCAATTGTCTAATGAGCAGGAATTAATTTCAATAACAAACAAAATTATTAACTGATTTCGTCGTAACATTGACACGTCTTAATCTTATTCGCGACAATCTTCCGACTGCAAGTGCCACAAGTAACAAGACGGAAACATTTCCGCTCGAATTTCCACCGGAACTAACCGGTTCTGGATCAACAATGGATACTGAACCACCGAGTGGATTTTCATCTGCACCGTCGATAATACCGTCGTTATCTGAATCAGGATTCAAAGGGTCAAGGCCCTCTAACACTTCCACAAAGTCATTTACACCATCAGAGTCAGAATCAGCATCGGCAGGGTCTGTCTTGTGAAGCGTAATTTCTGCTAGATCTTCGAGCAAATCACCGTCGGTATCAGGTAACAGTGGATTCGTGATGTAGATGTAAGCTTCTTCGTAATCGTTCAAACCGTCATCGTCGGTATCTGCGATGGTTGGGTCAGTACCCCAGGCATTCACTTCAATCCCATCGGCAATTCCGTCTTCATCAGAATCAGACATCAACGGATTGCTTTTATATTCATCCAGTTCGATTTTATCATTCAAGTCGTCAAAGTCGCTGTCAGGATTTGCCGGGTCAGTTCCGTGCACGTTTCTCTCATCAAGGTTACTCACACCATCGGAATCAAAATCCAAGCTCTTTATTTCATCAAGCAACAACACTTCATGTGTGCTGGTTTCCGGCGCACCACCAGCATTTAGACTTCCTGCAAGTACATGAAACTGCCCAGCCATAACAGCGCCACCGCCACTATGGCGGCCGAGGTTTAAGGGTTGTAGTTCTCGCCACGTTCCTGAATACACGTTGAACGCTTCAACATTCGACAAAGCCGCTGGTGAGGTATTTATTTCACCACCAGCAACGATAATTTCATCACCTGCAGCTGCAGCAAGAGCACCCGCACGCGGTGTCGGTATGGCATCTTCTGAGCGCCAAACGCCCATGACAAAATCAAATACATCGGTTGGTAGCACCGGATTCATAAAAGGATTTGGCAGGCTGGTTTGTCGACCGGCTGCCGCCACTAAATAATCGTTAACCAGAACAGCTGCAAAGTGGTCGCGCGCATTGGGCGCATCAGGCAACGTTGTCCATACACCTGTCGCTGGATCAAACTTATCGAACCATGCGACTGCACCACCTGAATGGCCAAGGGTGTTGCCACCAAGAATATAAATAATTCCATCACGAACAATCGTTGCCGCACTGCCTCTAACCCGAGATGCAGGCATGCTCCCCGAGATAGACCATGTGAGTGTTTCGGTATTAAAGACATGAATTTCTGGAATCAAAGTTTCCATCGGAAAACAACAAGTGAAACTACCGATTACATAAATCGATTCATCAATTGCTACCGGTTGAAAATGATGTAGCTCCAAGGGCGTTGGAGCAAGATCGGTCCAAGTGTTTAGAGTCGGGTCGTACACTTGAACTGCTCGCATGGCTCGGCCGCCAAGCAAATACAATTTCCCATTAACCTCAACCGCGCCCGACTCATGCCGTGCTTGAGCCTCACTGCCATCTGCACTCACAACTGCTTGCCACGCCTGAGCTCCTGATGTCTCTGCACCGACAAGCATGAAAGGAAGTAACAGCAGTGGAAATAAAAGAAGTTGGAAGATTCGCATAGGAACGTGCTCTGGACTATTAGTATCCATAAAGCAAATTCTGACCCATCATTCGCTGCGGCGTATTACGCAGGGCCCACCTAACGCAAACCCAGCCGGTTTATTTTGCCGATTTATCGATAAATTTAACGCTTTTTCCGTCGATCTGGCAGACGCGCTAGCAAGCTGCTGGTATCCCAACGTTCACCACCCAGTTCTTGAACATCTGAATAATATTGATCAACTAGTGCCGTGACCGGTAGGCTGGTCTTGTTACGCTTGGCTTCATCTAAAACAATACCTAAATCTTTACGCATCCAGTCAACTGCAAAGCCATGATCAAACTTTCGATCAAGCATGGTTTCATAACGGTTTTCCATTTGCCAAGATTGCGCAGCACCTTTAGATATGACGTCGATCACCTCTCGACCATCTAATCCTGCGGCTTCAGCAAAATGAATTCCTTCTGCCAAGCCTTGAACCAAACCGGCGATGCATATTTGATTTACCATTTTAGTGAGCTGGCCTGCACCACTTTCGCCCATCAGTCGTACTGACTTACTGAAGTGCTCAACCAAGGGTTCAGCTTTTTCAAATGCAGGCAGGTCACCACCGACCATTACGGTAAGCGCACCGTTCTCGGCACCGGCCTGACCGCCGGACACTGGTGCGTCTAGAAAGGCTATGCCCTGCTCTGCAGCTATGGCATAAAGCTCTCTGGCAACTTTTGCAGATGCTGTGGTGTGATCACAAAAGATGGCGCCCTTTTTCATGGTACTGAAGGCACCAGCGTCACCTAAAGTGACTGAGCGAAGATCGTCGTCATTACCAACACAGGCGAAAACGACCTCGGCAGATTCGGCGCAGGTAGCTGGAGTTTCGTGGGCTGTGCCACCGTATTCTTTGACCCAAGCGGCAGCTTTGCTTTGTGTACGATTGTAGACACGAACTTCGTGCCCGTTTTTAGCAAGGTATCCAGCCATCGGATACCCCATAACACCTAAGCCAATGAAGGAAACTGTTGCCATGTTGGTACACCTATTTTGAACTAGTTGATCTGGATAATAACACCAGATCAACCAGCATGGCAGTCAGTTTCGTAACCTATGCTGCAATCCTTGCAGCGCTAAAAAGACCTATACGTAGTCTTTGTACTTGGCCAAATGACGTACTGGCTTCGACAAAGCATCGCGGCGGAACGGGTCGCCCAGTTCACGGTTACACATGACTTCAACAACGGTCGTTTTACCGTCGTTCATTTGTGCATCAACGGCTTTCTTCAGTGCAGAACCTACATCACCCATTTCATCAACGGTTACGCCTTCGGCGCCCATTGAACGTGCGATATCAGCAAAGCTTGGGCTTTCAAGTTCGCCAGCTACAAACCGACGACCGTAGAAATCAACTTGGTTCTTCTTCTCAGCACCCCATTGACGGTTGTGGAATACAACAGCTGTTACAGGAATATCATGACGAACCGCGGTCATGATTTCAGTCATGCTCATTGCCCATGCACCGTCACCAGCATATGCAATTGCAGGACGCTCAGGCGCTGCACACTTTGCACCGATCATAGTTGGTAGTGCATAACCGCAGTTACCAAAACTCATTGGCGCAAAAAAACTACGCGGACGATCAAAACGCAAGTAGCTATTAGCCACAGAGTTGATGTTACCAATGTCGGTAGAAACCATAACGTCTTTCGGCATCGCTTTTTCAAGTTCACGTAACACTTGACGAGGTGCTAACCAGTTACCATCTTCTTTTTCAGCTTCAGCAATCATGTCCTGACTGAAATCATCAGTTTCATGCTTCCAAGCATCCAACTCAGCTTCCCAAGATTCTTTCTCGGCATTGATGGTTTTTGTCCGCTCGGCTTTGTTGTCATCACAAGCCAATGCCTTATCACCTAGCATGGTTGTTAACGCACGCGCACTTGCACCTGCATCACCACAAATACCAACGGAAATTTTCTTCACTAAGCCAAGCATCTTATGATCAGCATCGATCTGTATAATTTTGGCATCTTTCGGCCAGTAGTCTAAACCGTGCTGCGGCAGAGTACCGAATGGCCCAAGTCGCGAACCAAGCGCGACAACAACATCAGCTTGAGCCATTAACTTCATGGCCGCTTTTGAACCTTGATAACCAAGAGGACCACACGCTAGTGGGTGACTTGCTGGGAAAGAATCGTTGTGCAGGTAGCTATTGACCACGGGCGCACCAAGACGCTCTGCTAGAGCAACACAGTCTTCCATTGCATCAGCCATAACCACACCACCACCAGAAATAATAACTGGGAATTTGGCTTTGGATAGAACTTCAACAGCTTCTGCAAGTACTCGCTCACCGCCAGGCCCACGATCAAGGCGCATTGGCTGCGGAATTTCTACATCGATATCGCCGTAGAAATAGTCACGAGGGATGTTCAGCTGAGTAGGACCGATTTCAGAAATCGCACGATCAAAACAACGGGCGGTGTATTCGGCCATACGATTAGGGTTATTAACGTGGCCCTGATATTTTACAAACTCTTGAAACATTGGAAGCTGATGAGCTTCTTGGAATCCGCCAAGACCCATACCCATGGTGCCAGTTTCAGGTGTAATCATCACCACAGGGCTATGTGCCCAGTAAGCAGCCGCAACCGCTGTTACACAGTTACTGATACCAGGCCCGTTCTGCCCGATTACCACACCATGGCGACCTGTTGCACGAGAATAACCATCAGCCATGTGTGCAGCACCCTGCTCATGGACAACCGGTATGAGTCGAATTCCGGCAGGTGCAAAGATATCCATCGCATCCATGAAGGCTGAGCCCATGATGCCAAAAATATCGGTTACACCATTCGCTACCAGTGTTTCTACAAACGCTTCAGTTGGCGTCATACGAGCCATGTTTTATCTCCAATTCATTTTGCGTTGTTTAAAACGCGGTTTAGTTGATTCGTCACAAAGCCGTAGCTTTCTCTGCTAAAGAACGCTATCAGCTGGTTTGTAATCTAGATTAAGCGCTTCACCGACTTCCTTTAGGGTGATTACTCCGGCATGAATATTCAGGCCGTTTTTCAGATGTTCGTCGTCTTGCAATGCTTTCTTATAGCCTTTATTAGCCAATGTGATGACATGTGGCAAGGTTACATTATTCAGTGCGTAGGTTGACGTACGAGGCACCCCACCAGGCATATTCGCCACGCAGTAGTGCACCACATCATCTACGATATACGTCGGCTCTGCATGAGTGGTTGGTTTAGATGTCTCAGCACACCCACCTTGATCAATAGCGACATCAACGATAACCGAGCCCGGTTTCATGCGCTTGACCATATCAGCGGTAACTAACTTTGGCGCTGCAGCGCCGGGTATTAATACGCCACCAATAACCAAATCGGCTTCAAGTACGTGTTTCTCAAGTGAATCTTGGGTAGAGAATACCGTGTTAGTGGAACGTCCAAACTGCCTCCAATGGGACTCGATCACATCAGAGCTTCGGTCAATCACCCAAGTATCAGCGCCTTGACCCACCGCAATATGAGCAGCGTGCGTGCCGACAACTCCAGCGCCAATAATAACCACTTTGGCAGGGTCAACACCTGGCACGCCGCCAAGCAACATGCCTAAGCCACCATGCGGCTGTTCAAGGCAATAAGCGCCAGCTTGAATTGACATGCGTCCTGCCACTTTTGACATAGGTGCAAGCAGTGGCAGCCCACCAAATGGCGATGTCACAGTTTCGTATGCAATACAAGTTGCACCACTTTTAACAAGATCGTGCGTTTGATCAGCATCAGCGGCCAAGTGCAGGTACGTAAACAATATTTGTCCGTCACGCAGCATCGCTCTTTCAACAGCTTGAGGCTCTTTCACCTTAACGATCATGTCGCTGCGATCAAAAACATCTTTTGCTGTGGCCGCTATTTGCGCACCCGCCTGAGTGTACATGGCATCGTCGCAACCAATACCCGCACCACACCCTGTTTCAACGATACATTGATGGCCGTGGGCGACAACTTCACGAACACTGGTTGGCGTCAGACCAACACGGTATTCGTGGTTTTTGATTTCTTTTGGGACACCAATAATCATGGCGGAGTCCTGCTCTTAACTTAATTGCAGGTAGTGTAGCTGGCGGGTGGCGCTTAACTAGTACCAGCGGTTTCGAGTCGCCTGTGCCAGAGCGCCAACTGCGTCACATCTTAGCGATTATCGCGGCCAGCTTAGCTATTCCTTCTTCTATTTTATCTTCTGGGATTGATGAGAATCCGAGACGGCAGTAGTTTTTAGGACCATCTCGGTCGGCAAAATAGTTATCCCCTGCGTTCATAACGATACCCGCCGCAGATGCTCGTTCCTCCAGTTCTTTAGCGCTGACATGCTCTGGCAACCTTACCCAGAAAGACGAGCCACCAAATGCTGGCGCTATGGCAGAAAGTGGCGCGTGTGCCGCAAGCGCTTTATCCATAATTTCCCAGCGAGCACGAAACGCTTGAGATAAACGCAACAAAGCCGAATCGTGATGCCCTAATGCCAAAAAGTGACCAACTGTTCGTTGATTATTCGTTGGTGGGTGGCGATACATCAGACGCCGCAATGCGCGCGCTTTCTTGATGAACCCAGATGGCCCAACCATGAACCCCACGCGCAACCCTGGCGCAAGCGTTTTCGATAAGCTTCCTACGTAAATGACTTGATGCTTTGTATCGAGACTTTTGAGTGCAGGTGTCGGCTTACCAACAAAATTAAGTTCACTTTCGTAGTCGTCTTCAACAATCACTACGTTGTGCTCGTTGGCTTCATCAAGTAATTTTTGGCGAGCGGTCAGTGGCATGGTTGTGGTCGTAGGGCACTGATGACTTGGCGTTACGTACATCAATTTGCACGATGCCAAACGCTCATCAGTAATAACCCCCTGCTCGCCTACGGGGAAGGTTACGCGCTCACCACCGAATAGGCCGAAAATATTTCTTGCATCGACATAGCAAGGGTCTTCCAATCCGACAGCGCTATTTTTATCCAACAGCAACTGAGCAATAAGGAACAACGCGTTTTGTGCACCGCTGGTGATGAGAATTTCATCACGATCAGCCCACACGCCCCGACGTGGTAGAACGCGTGTATGAATTTGCTCAACCAAAAGGTCATCATCATTGTCGACGCGGTCGTGAGTCCATTGGCTTATAGCGCCTACACGCAATGAGAGTCGACACGCTTCACGCCAATCGTTTACTGGAAATAATGAAGAATCCACTTGGCCATAAATAAAAGGATACGGGTAACGCTGCCAATCTAAAGGGCGATTAATATTTCGTTGTGACAATAGTTCGAGTGGAACAACCTCTGGACCTTCCGAATAGGCATCGTCAATATTATTGGATTTTTTTACCGGCCGGGTTGAGTCGACTCGACCACCGAGAATATCGGGATTAACAAAGTAGCCTCGACGCTCATGGGCCAGCAAATAATGTTCGTCGATAAGGTGTTGGTAGGCAAGTACGACCGTGTTTCGGGCAACCCCTAACTGTCTAGACAATTCGCGCGACGACGGCAATGGAACATCAACCGGAATTCGGTTATCCAGAATAGCTTTTACCAGCGCTTCGCGAAGCTGGGATTGAAGACTTTGCGGTTTTTCGGCATCCAGCTTGAAAAGCTGGTGCCACATTGGCTTTTCATGAGCCTTACCCACCCGCGGACAGGCTCAGGCTAGCTTCGTTCTTCGACGTCAACCAGCTCGAACTCCAATTCTTCAATTGAATCAGGCAGTTCAGACTCGGCCAAGGATGGAATATCGAGTTCGCTTGCAATAATGGGTTGGGTTTGATCTGGGTCAATTTCGTCAGATTCTGAACTAAGTGTATCCGCATCATCGTGCGAGTTAGAATGTGGGCTGGATTGCGCAACCTTCTTATTGAGCACAGGCAGCTCTTCATTATCCAACCACTCATCGGGGTTAACCTTAAGCATACGCACTTCACGTAGCTTATTCGCCTTAAAACTGGCGAAATCACGTTCAAGGCGGATGCTTTTTTCTGTCGCCGCCACAAGCTCTGCATCCAGTTTGGCTAAACGCTGACCCTGCAGTCGGTTATGTGCCTGAAACGCTTCCTGTTGAGCCGCTAGCTGCGAATGTTTATCGCGCGCCATACCGCCCAATTTTTTTTCTGATTCGAGAGCCTGCATAATGCTGGTTTTCTCTGAATTTAGAACGTCCCGTTCCGCGGTCAGCTTGTCTACGACAGCCTTGTGGGAATTGTACGCCTCTTTTTGTTGTCGGGCGTGATAGAGTCGCATTCCGGACAGTCCAATCAATAACCCCAGTAGTGCGGCGGCTAACATCACCGCAAGCAATTGCCACGTAATTACACTAATCATTCGTTTATCACTGTTGCGACTACAGAGACACGATGACTGTCAAAGGGTAGTCGTTGCTTACCTAACGCTCGTATTCTGAAACGGTCCTCGTCCAGTCCACGCTCGATCAAGTAGTTAACCAACTCGAGCGCACGCTCACGACTGATTAACTGATTGTTGTTATCAATTTCATATTCGTTACTGCTCACCTGAACAGTCACGGATGTTTCAGAATATAAAAACAGCAGCTCGAAAAGGCGATCAAGCGACTTTTTGGAGGATTCACGAATTTCTATTGCACTCGGTTCGAACCTGACTCGCGCAGCTAATCCTGAAAGATTAGCAAGTTCTTCGCGACGTAACTTTTCGAATGCAGACTCATTTACTGGCGCAACGTTGCTTGCTGTCGTTATCGCAGCTAATTTCTCTGCGGCCAACTGTTCGGCAGCTAATTGCTCAGCGGCAAGCTTTTCTTCGGCCAGTCTCTCAGCAGCCAGCTTTTCTTCAGCGATCTTTTCAGCGGCCAGCTCTTCTGCGGCTAGGCGTTCTGCTGCGAGCTGGTCAGCTACACGTTTTTCTTCAGCGACCTTTTCAGCGGCCAGCTCCTCAGCGGCTAGGCGTTCTGCTGCGAGCTGTTCGGCTACACGTTTTTCTTCAGCGAACTTTTCAGCGGCCAACTCCTCAGCGGCTAGGCGTTCTGCTGCGAGCTGTTCGGCTACACGTTTTTCTTCAGCGATCAGCTCCTCAGCGGCTAGGCGTTCTGCTGCGAGCTGTTCGGCTACACGTTTTTCTTCAGCAACCTTTTCAGCGGCCAGCTCCTCAGCGGCTAGGCGTTCTGCTGCGAGCTGTTCGGCTACACGTTTTTCTTCAGCCAGCTTTTCGGTTGCCAGTTTTTCTGCGGCATATCGTTCTTCAACCAACTGCTTTGCTGTTCGTTTTTCTTCGGCGAGCTTCTCAGTTTTCAATCGGGCAGCTGCAAGCTCTACTTCAGCCAATTTCTCAACTTCGAGTTTTTCTGCGACCACTTCCTCGGTCGCCAACGTTTCAGCAGCCAATTGTTCGGCAGCCTGTCGCTCTTTTTCTAGCTTATCTGTCGCAAGCATCTCGACCGCCAGTTGATCTGCAGCCCGTTTATCCTGCTCACCATTTGCAGCAAACTGTGTTGGTTCATCCGTTGTTGATACCGGAGTCTCAACAGCCGGACCCTTAGACACCAGCAATTTTGGCTGATTCATCAACGCCCACACGCACAACAGCAAAAGCGCCGCCGTAGAGAGCGCTAATGTCACCCATGCTAAACCAGTAGCTGGTAAATCAGTATTTGTAGACGAAACACTCATATTTTGAGTAATCAATTTCCTTGCGTGTAGATCACGCCAAAAATAGCTCTTTTAGAGCTAGCGCACACTTTTTGTGAGCACCGCTCTGCATCCTGCATTAGTAACAATACCTAGATCGAAATACTGCGGGTTTTTTGGGAACAAAACAACCGATGGCATTGCGAAACGACCACTAATACACACTGAAATTGTTTCAAACACCATTAATCAATCCCAATTCACACTGTTTAATACTGTGCGCCATTGCATGGACTGGTTTCGTACAACATTTATGATGGCTACATATAAAAAACACCTCCACCAACGCAGTGGGTCAAGGGCATAAAAATGAAGATAACCAAACTAATAACACCAACGCTATTACTCCTACTTAGTGGTTGTGGCTGGGTAGACTCCACCGGCAGACAGGAAGTTACTGCCGCAGCAGTAGTCAATCCAACACTATTGCTACTCAATTCTAACGATTCATTTGCTATCGAAGAAAATACGCAACGCACCATCACATTTAACGGTCCTAGCAATCGAATTAGCAATTGGAGCTGGAGCCTTTTAGAAGGCCAGGCCAACATCGGGCAATGCCAAGGTATTAACGAATTCGATCAATCGATTGCAGCAAACTCATTAAGCCAAGCTTGTGCTGATGGAAACCAGTGTGAAATCACAGTAGAAGAAGTGGTTTCAAACAATATTACTCAATTCAATATAACGACACCTCATTTGCGCACGCCTGCAGCATTAGAGTACTCCTTCACTGCAACATCTGAATCTGGCGACCTTGTAGAGGAACGTCAGACATTGTGCGCCATTGCTATTAACAACGCACCTACCGCTGTTGATGACACTGTTTTTGTAACGAGAGGTTCGCTATTGGAAGTCAGCGGCGACTCATCAGAAAGCTTGCTGTTAAACGTTGAAGACGACAATGATGTCAGAAACCTTAGTTTGCGTATTGACCCAACTCCGTTTGCGGCACCTCGCTTTGCGAACAGCTTCGAGCTGTTCCAAGATGGTGGTTATATTTATGAGCCGGCTAATGATGCGCCAATTTCCATCAACGGATCTATCAGCGACAGTTTCACCTTTGTCGTATCGGATGGTAACAAGAGCGTCAACGCTACCGTTAATATAAAAATCAGAGACTTCAATTCTGCACCTGTGCAAAACGATGCTATTCCTGAAATCAAAGTATTTGCAGATGACGATGAAAGTGATTTTGACATTGCTTATCTGCAGTCATATTTTAGCGATGCAGAAAACGATGCACTTCTATTTAGCGTTCTCGGTAACTCACTACCTCAGTCTGGCAACTTGATCCTGACGAACGATGGCGTACTTGAAGGCTATGCAACTGAAGACGACAGCGGCCTGTACTTTGTTAACGTAAGCGTGTCTGACTCTGTAGAGACAATCGATGCAAGCTTCTTTTTAAACGTTGTTAGTGATCGTGATCAAAACAGAAGACCGACCGCTAGCGATATAAGTAATAAAACCGTTACTGGTCAATTCAGTTACGACGTTTCGGTATTTTTTAATGATGCCGATGACGACTACCTGTATTTCACCGCTATTAACCTACCTACCGGTGTGACCATTACACCTGATGGTGTGATTATCGGGGACGCAAGCAGTGCCAATACAGGCAACTGGCTTATTAGAGTGAAAGCTGAGGACGGCAATGGTGGTTCTACAGATGATGGCTTTCGATTACGCATCCGTTAAAAGCGTATACGATCATTAAAGTACACAAAGGGCCGGATGAGAATCTGGCCTTTTTGTTGTCCGACATATTCTATTGTGCATTGATCAACGTAAGCATTTGCTCATGAAGCTGCATACTCCCGCACGCGATCACAGACCCACCGTTGACCGCAGTACCGCCATCCCAATTGGTAACAATGCCTCCAGCGCCTTCGACAATGGGAATAAGCGCTGCTATATCATATGGCTGTAAGGTCGCTTCGATGACGATATCGACAAAGCCCATAGCCAAGAGCGCGTAACAGTAGCAATCCCCTCCGTAGCGCACCATTGACACCGATGACTTAAGCTTTTCGAAAACCTTGCTGTGCGTAGCTTGTTCAAAAAACTCTGGTGCTGTGGTTTGTACTATGGCATCCGCTAACGAAATACCTTGGCGCGTGTGTATTCGCTTTTCTCTAGCAGGTGTGATCAATTCAGCTCTGGCTGGCGAGCCGCCGTTACCAAAGGCTGTGCCAACGAATCGCTCCTGAAGCACTGGCTGTTCTAAAACGCCAAGCACAACATCCTCACCATCGTAGACCGCAATCAGCGTCCCCCACAACGGCATCCCAGTAATGTAGGCGCGCGTGCCATCTATCGGGTCAACAATCCAAAGCGGTTGGTCTTCGACAATTTTAATCTCACTTTCTTCACCAAAAAAACCATGTGTTGGGAAAGCATCGAGCACAACCTCTTTTATCGCTTTCTCAGCATTGCGATCAGCAATGGTGACCGGATCAAAATTGCCAGGCTGCTCTTTGTTTTCAACATCAATAACTTGTCTAAAGTTTGCCATTGTCTGCACCGATGCAGCATCAGCCGCCTGCAGGGCTACAGACATGAGTCGATTGGCGAGTGCAGGATCGATATCCATTTTGGAAAACTTCGGTAGCAACATGGGTGTCAAAAAATGTGTGGTCAGAGCGCAGTGTAGCAAGAGCGCTCAACAAGACGCCCAGATGGACAATTGCTTGACAGCATTTCTTATCTCTGACGCTCATTATGCGACAAGAGCGCCAAGCAAAATACCGCCAGTGCGCCATAACCACTCACGACAAAAAAGTACTGAAAAATAAGCTAAAAACGCTTCAGCAAAGCCTGAAATCGCCTCCTATACTTCTCGACCCAGCGGGGATGTTCCGCTAGAAACATTCAATACGTCGATTTAGAAAGGAACCTACAGATACCATGCTTTTGAAGTTATTTTTTGTACTGATGGCCTGTCTTATCGCATCTGCACTGCAAAGCTGCACATCGGTGCCAGTTAAACAAGTGGATGTGAAAAAGATGACCTACAAAGTGTTGCGTCAGCACGACTGCCGCATCAACGAGCCCAATGCTTTTTGCGAACGTGGGTTTTCCAATGAGTTTGAGGCCTACGAACGCATGCGCCAACAATTTCTGCTCAATGGACAAGAAACTGACCAGCGGCTAATCTGACTCCCCACTACCGACCACGCGGAAATTTAGGCAATGACAGAACCGGCACTACTTGCGAAAGTCATCGCGCACCGAGGAGCCTCTGGGGTGGCACCTGAAAATACACTGGCTGCTATCTCACTGGCTGCGTCAGTCGGCGCTAAATGTGTAGAGATCGACGCATCCATCAGCAGTGACAACATTCCATTTGTTCATCATGACGATGGCTTAGAACGTTGCACGAACGGTTCTGGCTACCTGTGTGCTCACACAGCGGCAGAGCTTGATGCACTTACCGCATCAGCTGGAAAAGCTGACTTCGAGAACGAACCACTGCCTCGTCTAAGCGCTATGGTATCGCTCCTTAGCAGCTTGCAGATAGGTTTAAATCTTGAAATTAAACCCACACCCGGACTAGAAGAACCAACAGCAATTGCCGTCTGCGACGTAATTCGAGACAGCTGGCCAATGGATTTACCACTGGTTTTGTCCAGTTTTAGTCGCGAAGCCTTAGCGGTTGCCAGAGACTCCCTACCTGGCGCTGCAAGAGCGTTACTAGTTTGTGCTGTACCAACCGATTGGCATCACCAAACCCAGCTTTTACAATGCAGAAATTTACACATGGCGGCGCCACTGCTCGATGAGCAACAAGCCAAAGACATTACCGATGCCGGGCTTGGTTTGTATTGCTTCACAGTAAATCAACCCGATGAGGCGGCTCGTTTGTTAGCGATGGGCGTGCATGGCGTGTTTACAGACTATCCGGAAGAAATGCTCATTGGCCTTGGCTCATAGCCGTTTTTGTTCAAGCAACTCTCTACTGCAACTTAGGATTAATCGCGCTAGTGGGTAGTTTGAAACGTGTACCGGGCAAAAAACCAGATGACGATGATGCAATACCTTTAGCTATATTCCCCCAAATCGACTCCCAACAGCAACCGTGGGAGAAATTCTGCACTTGACTCCCCAGCGCATTTGTCTGGTTGCGGATAAAGCCCTTCACAATCGAAGGTGGCACGATTTGGTCGCGACCACCCACCAAATGCCATTGCTTTATATGCGCGGGCAAATTGGGTTGTTCGGCAGGATTTAAAGAAGTGTAAAGCCGTGAATATCCGTGATGACGTGTCCAGCCATTGGTATCAAGATTACCGGCAATAGTCACGACATGACTGACCCGCTTAATTTTAGCCGCTATTAGCATGGCCAATGCGCCGCCCCCGCTATGACCAATCAGTTTAACTTCGCCGAATCCGTGCTCATCCATCAAACCTCGAATAACACTAGACATACTGTTTACCACGGTCGTTGAATACCGACCTGAAGTCCATAAGGACTCGTCGCAGCCTGGGTCTTTCGACGTTCCGTTGTAACACGGTCTCCCAACATAGGCAGAAGGCGCTGAATCTTGGGCCATAAGCCGTAAAACCAGAGGATCTCTAGGTGTTGGGTCCGGCATGGTTACAACACGGTACTTCCATGGACTGCCATCTCCCTCAAGATAGACATGCAGCACACTTTTTGCGTTGTTTTGGGCACGAATAAGGTTTCTGGTGTAAACCAAATGCGTAAAACCATGCGTATCAACCACGGATCGGCTGAAGTTATGGCTTTTGGCAACATTATGAAGACGGGATGTTGGCGTCGCACAGCTGGAAAGTACCAGCAAAAGTACGAAAAACAGCCCGATTTTCTTAGACGTCATTAATTTCATCACGTATGTGAAGTATTTGACCCAAATCACACACAAAAACAGAGCCATGCTGGCTATATACTGAATAAAGCATGGACCCCAGTGTAGTAAAAACGGAGCAAATTGAGTCATGAGAACATCCTACGTCGCTGCAGGCGCTCTCGCCCTGGTATTAGCCCTTTGGATGGCTAGCGGGCTGATTCCGTCAGGTGACGATGCCGAAGCCAATGCATCGGCTGACTCAGGATCTACCGCTGAGCAAAAAGACGCTAAGAAGCCAATGAAGGTAGAGTATATCGACGTTTCGCTCTCTCCCAAGTCTCGCGACATAATTTTGCAAGGACAGCTTGAGCCACGCCGTCATCTAATGATACGTGCTGAAACTGGCAGTATTGTGGAAAGTATTAGCGCTGATAAAGGCAAATCGGTACGCAAAGGCGACCTGATCATCGCACTGTCTCTCGATGGCCGAGAAAACGACCTGCAAGAAGCTCGCGCACAATTACAAACGGCGCGCTCGCAAGCAAAGGCTGCAGCATCGTTGCGGAAAAAAGGTTTGCAATCACAGGTGCAACTTGAACAAACCCAAGCTCAATTGGCGTCAGCTAGTGCACAACTTAATCGCATCCAACGAGATATCGAAAACACGCAGGTAACAGCGCCTTTTGCAGGTGTGGTTAATGCTCTGCCAGTTGAAATCGGTGAGATGGTTGATCAAGGCGCTGTTGTTGCAGAACTTGTCGACAACAGCGGATTTACCGTGACCGCACAGGTTGCTCAACAAACATTGCCTCAATTAAAGCTGGGCAAAACCATTAATGTAAAACTAATCAATGGCGACATCATTCCGGGCAAGTTAACTTTCATCTCCTCAGTGGCAGACAGCTCCAGTCGTAGTTTCACCGTGGAAGCAGAAGTTGACAACGTCGGTGGAAAGATCTCTGCAGGCGTTAGCGTATCGCTCGTTGTGCCTGTAGAACAAGTAGAAGCGGTATTCATATCACCATCAACATTGTCTCTAGGAGATGCCGGTGAAATTGGTGTTAAGACCATTGATGAAAACCAAAAGGTTGTGTTCACACCGATCGAACTCGTTAGCTCATCTCTTGATGGTGCATGGGTCACGGGCATTCCAGATAACAGCCGAGTGATTACTTTAGGCCAAGGCTTTGTTAAAAGTGGTCAAGAAGTGGAACCAATCAAAGCGGCCGATGCAGTTGATGAGGCCAGCTAAATGAATGCATTGATCAGTGCTGCTTTCGATCGCAGCCGAACGGTATTAATGTTATTGGTATTCCTTATTGGTGCGGGTGTCGTTGCCTATAACAACATACCAAAAGAGTCGGAACCCGATGTTCCTATTCCGATCATGTACGTATCCATGAATCACGATGGCATTTCACCAGAGGATTCTGAGCGATTGCTCGTTCGACCCATGGAAAAAGAACTGCAAAGTATCACTGGCATAAAAGAGATGCGCAGTACCGCCAGTGAAGGACATGCATCAGTACTACTCGAATTCGATGCCGGATTTGACGGCGATCAAGCCTTACTCGATGTACGTGAGAAAGTGGACGCAGCCAAATCAAAATTACCAGCCGATACCGACGAACCTACGGTTGATGAGATCAACATTGCGTTGTTTCCGGTTCTGAATATTAGTCTATCAGGCCCAATTCCCGAACGTTCGCTTATAAAAATTGCTCGTGAATTTAAAGATTCACTCGAAGCATTGCCTGGTGTGCTCGAAGCTGATATTGCGGGCGAGCGTGAAGAGGTGCTAGAAATTGAAGTTGATCCAAACATCATGGAAACCTACCAGGTCGACTTCAACTCTCTGTTCAGCTTGATCAGCAACAACAACTTATTGGTTGCCGCTGGTGCTATTGATACAGGTGCCGGTCGGATGGTGCTCAAGGTTCCGGGCATTATTGAAAATATTGAAGACGTGATGAACATGCCAGTAAAAGTCACCGACGATGCCGTCGTTGTCTTAAAAGATGTTGCCACGATTCGGCGAACGTTTAAAGACCCTCGTAGCTTTGCTCGACTCGATGGACAGCCCACTTTGGTTTTAGAAATTAGTAAGCGCCTTGGTGCAAACATCATCGAAACCATCGATGATGTTCGCGCAACGATCGAAGCGAAAAGACAATTCCTACCCAGCAATTTGGAAATCGGCTTTCATCAAGATAAGTCGAAACAGACAAAGGAGATGTTGGGTGACCTGCAGAACAACGTCATCTCAGGCATTGTCTTAGTCATGATCGTCATCATGGCAGCGTTAGGTATTCGCTCATCGATATTAGTCGGCTTTGCTATTCCAGGTTCATTTCTCGCTGGCATCATGGTGATCAACGCTATGGGCTTTACTATGAACGTTATCGTGCTTTTCAGTCTAATTCTGGTGGTGGGAATGTTGGTTGACGGCGCTATTATTGTGACGGAACTTGCCGATCGAAACTTAAGCCAAGGTATGTCGAAATCAGATGCTTACTCGAACGCATCGAAACGAATGGCGTGGCCCATTATTGCATCTACATTCACCACGCTTGTGGTGTTTGCACCACTGCTATTCTGGCCTGGCCTCATTGGGCAGTTCATGCGTTACATGCCAATTACTGTCATATCGTGCTTGATGGCATCGTTGGCTATGGCACTTATCTTCATCCCTGTCATTGGCAAAATCATTGGCCGCAAACCTGAAAAATACCAAGTAACCGATGAAGACAATACCAATCCTGAACGCGCACAACTTCGTCGCGTATTAATGAACCCCGATGGTTCTAGCGACACTGGAAAAATTGCCGCAGACGATATTATCAAAGCATCTAATGGTTCGCGTGCAACCTACCTTCGGGTGCTACACAAGTTACTTCACTACCCGGCGTTCACCCTGCTCGCTGTACTGATGTTTACTATTCTAAGTTACGTCGTTTACGGCGCTGTGGGCAAAGGTGTCGAGTTCTTCCCAGACATTGAACCTGAATCACTCATCGCCAAAGTGCACGCGCGCGGCGATCTATCCATCTACGAACAAGACAAAATTCTTACTCGTGTAGAGAATTTGTTGATCGGTAACGATGCATTCAAATCAGTTTACACTCGCACCGGCGGCGATTCGCAAGACGGTGGCGACGTGATTGGCAACATTTCACTCGAGCTTAAAGAATGGAACAAACGTCCCAAAGCGGTTGAGCTGATCGCCGACATGGAAAAGATGGTTGAGAACATTGCCGGTGTTCAAATCGAATTCTTGAAAAACGAAGGTGGTCCAGGTGGCGGCGGCAAACCGATTAACGTTCAAATCAGTGCATCAAGCACTGAAAAGCTGTATGCAGCGGTTGAATACATTCGTGATCAGATGACGTCTGTGGGTGGCTTTGCAGGCGTTGAAGACAATCGCCCCCTACCGGGCATTGAATGGCGATTAAACGTTGATCGTAAGCAAGCGGCAGAGTACGGCGCGAACATCGCGCTTATTGGCAACGCCATCCAATTGATTACTTCTGGCATTCGAGTAGCAGGCTATCGCCCAGATGATGCAACCGATGAACTCGATATTCGTATGCGTTACCCCGTTGAGCAACGCAATCTAGATCAAATTATGGACCTGCGTGTGCTTACTAGCCAAGGTATGGTGCCCATTTCAAATTTTGTCACTCTCACCCCTGCACAGAAAACCGGTGTAATCAATCGTGTAGATGGCAATCGAGTTATTACTGTTCAAGCCGATGTGGAAGAAGGCTTTCTACCGGATGCGCAAAAGAAAGCACTAGAACAAAAGCTGCTCGACGGCCCAGTCGACCCAGAAGTGTCAGTAGTGTTTAAGGGTGAGGCACAAGAACAACAGGAAGCAATGATCTTTTTACTGACCGCTTTTGTGTCAGCCATATTCTTCATGATGATCATCTTGGTGACTCAGTTCAACAGCCTTTATCAATCTATCTTGGTACTGAGTGCCATTATTTTCTCAACCTCAGGCGTACTGATTGGACTGATGGTCACCGGTCAGACTTTCGGCGTGGTTATGGTTGGCATTGGTATCATCGCTTTGGCGGGTATTGTGGTTAATAACAACATCGTGCTAATCGATACTTACAATCGGTTCCGCGAAGGTGGCTCGTCTGCATTGGATGCAGCGATGCTAACCGGCTCTGTTCGAGCACGGCCCGTCTTTCTAACAGCGGTAACGACTATTCTTGGTCTGATGCCAATGGTGTTGTCGATGAACATTGACTTCATCTCGCGTGAAATCTCTTTTGGCGCACCGTCTACTCAATGGTGGACTCAGATGGCCAGCGCCATTGCGGGTGGCTTGGCATTTACTACTTTGCTGACCCTGTTCCTTACACCGTGTCTATTAGTGTTGGGTGCGAAGGTGACCGCTTGGTGGACTATTCGGAAGTTTAAGAAGAGCCAGAAGCGTCGGGCGGCGGTGGTGAATGCACCAGTAGAAACATAAAGGATCGCAATAAACAATCTCACGCGCATCACTCCACTCTAAGTGCGATCACCTGCTGGCGTGTATAAATGAATGACCGTACTTCGCTTTTCTAAAAAAAAGATCAGCTCCATCGAAAGCGTATTGAGCTTCATTGAACAGCGCGTGGAACTCTTCATCAGATAGCGAAACGTTTGTATTTATCATCTTTTTGCCCTCTAGTGAGTAATAATTTTTTGGTTTATAAACAAGCTGCAGCAAACGAAGAAGCGGCATCGCTGCACAACACTGCACCGAGCACTAGTGGCTCAGTTGGGTTGGCGTTGTGTTGGAACGACAGTACTGCTGATTGGTTCTGATCGATGGTTGAACGCAGAGCGTCACAACTGTTATCAGTACAAGTAAATGTCTTGCCACCCAACAAGCTGAATTGCCCAGACGATATTTCAACAATGCGCTCATGGCTTTTGCGAGTGGTGTAGTTAAATGATGCGTTTGCCTCGTGTGCGGTCTCTGTGATGACTTCAAGCAGTGAATATTGGTGATGTGACGCATCGGCTAGACCTGAATCAGTGGTCTGGACTTGGACTAGAATTTCGTATTCAGTGCCCCACTGGTAATCAAAGCCTTCAATCTGATCGTAGAAGTTTGTCCACTCATCACTACCCTCTTTCTGAGCAAGTAGGCAATGGCGGACATAAGAGCCCTCACACTCACGCATGTGATGTTTGATACGCAAGTACTCAATATCGCCGCCAGTGACTGCGACTGCTTGCGAATCGTCTGCCTGTAGTGCAACAGATGCCGCTTGAGGATCTTCGAACATGGCAGTTTGATCGTTTGCCGTGTTTGGACCGGAATTGGATGAACAGGCCGAGATACTGATAACAGCTAATAAAACAATACTCTGTGTTAATTTTAAGTTGATCATCATCAAGCCCTACATCAATGTCGTATCCCTTGTTTCGGTCCCCACCACACCCAAATTCAAGCATCGGCGTCGAGATACAATGGGTTTTTCAATAGGACACAAGGTTGTAACGGTGTGTCACAATTCGTTGTGACGTTGTTCACAGAAATGCGCAACCGAACCCCATGCAGGGCCTGTCATTGAATGAAATCGACTGAATCGTGACCGGACAGCTACACGCTCAAGAAGCGGATAGTGGTCACTATTTATCCAGGTGTGCCACTCGAGCCCGCAAGTATGCCTCCATCAATGGTCAGTTCAGAACCCGTCATGTAGGTTGCTTCATCAGAGGCTAGTAATACAGCAAGAGCTGCCACTTCATCTGGCTGTCCAAAACGTTTAAGGGGGGTGTCAGCAACGAACGCAGCCGCTTTTTCTTCCCGATCGGGACCATTGCCCAACATCGGCTCCCACATCGGTGTCAAAACTGCAGCGGGATGTATTGAGTTACAGCGAATGCCAAGGCCTTGATTGGCACAGTAAAGTGCAACGGTCTTAGTGTGGTTACGAATTGCAGCTTTAGAGGACGCATAGGCAGCTGCCATCGGAATACCAACCATTCCAGAGCGCGACGAAATATTTATTATCGAGCCAGCGCCTTTTTCCCTCATCGCCCTGATTGCATAGCGGCACCCCAGGAATGTGCCGTCAAGATTGATTGAGTGCACTGCTTGCCAATCCGCAAGCGTTGCATTCTCAGGGTCGTGAGGCACAAGAGCGCTTTCAAATCCAGTGACTCCTGCGTTGTTTACAAGCACATCTATTACTGGGTACTCGTCTGCAACCTTTGACCAATCGTCTTCTTCCGCAACATCGAGTTTTGTAAAAGTGGCTTCAATTTCTTTGGCTGCAGCGTGGCCAGCAACTTCATCGATATCACTTACGATAACTTCTGCACCCAGTTCTGCGAATGCTTTGGCAATGGCAAAACCGATTCCACTCGCAGCTCCAGTGACAAGACATTTTTTTCCAACTAGGCTAGGCATTGATATCTCCTGTTGACTGGCAAATTAGTCGTGTTTAAACACCAAGTCCAATCATTGTATCAGCCAAAAAAAATTATTTCGTATGCCGATATCATTACGTTCCTTGTGCAAATGGCTGGTTATTTTTGAACAGAGATTGAGACCCACACCACATAATACTTTGGGAAGTCCTTCAGGTAGACGCAGAATGTGCCACTACCCGTTTGAGCACTGATAGTTTTCTTATCACTGATGGATCAACCAACATTGTGTACACGACCAAAGCCACTCTGCGTTTAGCTGAGAGTTACCGAACGTTGAGATCGCTCAAGAGCGAGGCTCCTCAGTGAAGAAAACAAAATCCTTTGTTGCATCCAACGATATTTCTGCCAATCAATTCGCAGGAGCGAAAGTTGACGAACTCAGTGAAAATGCGTCTGCTATTAAAAAATCAATAAGCTCACTGGAAACTGAGCAACACCAGTTTCACGGCATCACCGCGCTTAATTGGTTCCACTGGATTATCCTTTTCGGTTCGCTCATTGTGACTCTTGGAGCGTGGTATTTTTCGTCGAGTACGATTGCAGCTGAAGTTGAGAGTCGTTTTGAGCGACAACATGAACAAGTTGTAGCATTACTAGGCGAAAGGCTTGGGAAATACGAAGACGCTCTGTGGAGTGGAGTCGCTGCCAGCCAAACCGTTAACCGTATTTTTTCTCGATCAGAATGGAAGCGATACGCGGATACACTCGATATCGGTTATCGCCACCCTGGTATCAGCGGGATTGGTTTAATCGTCCCTAAAAAAACCAGTGAGGTAGATGCGTACGTACGCAGCATCCGACAAACTGTTCCTAATTTTAACGTACACCCTTCACACGAAGGCGATGAGTCATTAATAATTAGTCAGATAGAGCCCAGTGAAATTAACAGCGCAGCACTTGGCCTGGACGTGGCGTTCGAAGTTAATCGGCGTGAGGGTGCATATCGTTCACGCGACTCAGGTGAAGCGATCATTACCGGGCCCATCGTATTGGTGCAAGATAAGAAAAAAACACCCGGATTTCTATTCTATGCACCGGCTTACACGTCAAGCGGTGTTAGCAATACCACCGATCGTCAAAATACATTCTCACACTGGGTCTATGCACCCTTTATCATGTCAGAACTGATTCAAGGTGTACTGGATAAAAACAGTCGTGAGATTGGAATCCGTATAACGGACAATGGTGAGCAACTATACAGTGAACGCTCTAATGAGGATGAACTAACGCCAGCTGAATTAAGCGCGAAGCAATCAAAATTAGATATGTATGGACGGCAATGGGTAGTAGAGGCTTGGCCTTCTGAAAGTTTTTATTCACATACTGAATCAAACCAACCTATGCTGATTTTGCTTGGTGGTTTAACTATTGATGCAATCTTGTTGCTCACATTCTTGTTAATGACCCGATCTAACAGACGAATTTTGTCGCTTGCTCAAGATTTGGCCACCGCGTCCGATCACTTAAATACAAAATCTCAAGAACTTCAACAGAGTAACGTTGAACTACAGAGCTTCGCTTGTGTTGCATCCCATGATCTTAAATCGCCTCTTGTCGGTATACGCTATCTGACCGAAATTCTAGAAGAGGATTTGCAGCTTGCGTCAGTTGAGCCGCCGATTAGTGCGGACATAAGCGACAATATAAATCGAATTCGGAGGCAAGCCGATAGAATGTCTCAGCTAATCGATGGCATATTGGACTACTCATCAGTAGGTAACGGTAAGTCTAATATTGAGCTCGTGGACGTCGCAGAATTATTGGTCGAAATTCGCGAGGACTTGCAACTATCTACAGAGCAGATTGTATGTGGGAACGAACTTCCAGTTTTATACACCAACCAACTACCGTTAAAACAGGTATTAGAAAATCTAATCAGTAATGCCATAAAGTACCACCCACATCCGGAAACTGCAGTCGTGAATATCATCGTGGAAGACCTACCCGGTTATCACCAATTTGCTGTGTCCGATACAGGGCCTGGAATTGACCCGCAATACCACGAGCGTATATTCAATGTTTTTGAAACATTAAATACTAATCAAAATATCGACAGCACGGGTGTCGGGCTGGCCATTGTTAAAAAGATAGTTGAAACCCATGGTGGGGTAATACAGGTGTCATCTACCTTAGGTAACGGCTCTACATTCACCTTTACATGGCCAAAATCAGCCCCTGGTTCTTACGGCGCCCCTGATCTGAAACTTGCGTCTTAGAACACCCTTCACCCGCTAATCTTTGGCTGCAACAGGATTTCCCTGAGCGCATCAGTGTCAGCATTATTCGGATTCAAGCCGAGCTCTAACTCACGATCGTCAGTAAAGCCATCACCGCCGGTATCAAGGGTACTGGTATCAACAGCATCATCCATCGGGTCGACTACGACTACATCGGTATCACCTGAGTCACTGTCACTGTCACTGTCACTGTCACTGTCACTGTCTGTGTCTGTGTCAACGTCGCATGACTCATCATCAGAGAATGTATCTAAGCCGTCTTCAATACCGTCGCCATCTGAGTCTGCAGCCATAGGATCAAGACCTAACTGTGTTTCGAGCGCGTCGGTTAATCCATCGCCATCAGTATCAAGAACGTTGGCGGTTGGGTCATCATTAGCTGGTGCTGGAGTCGCAACAGGGTCATCTGAACTGCTACTACAGGCTGATATAAACACAACACTGCTGAGCAGTAGGAAAAGCGATAGGTGTTTCACAAAAACAATCCTTGAATATGGGAATGTTTACAACATATCAGCAAGCACTTCAGATGGTCACTTGGACATTGGGCTAGGGATGAGGAAAAATGCAGTCAGTTAGGCTCGGGGCAATAATTGAGAATTTGAAGAAAAATAATGACGACTGGAGTAGTCGAAGAAAATATGTTTGGAAAAAGGCGTCGCGCCACCTGATTGGTAGACGCAATTTAAACCTTATAACACTCGAACCACTACAACTGACGCCACTCTGTGAAGAATGGCGTCCCCTAGGGGACTCGAACCCCTGTTACCGCCGTGAAAGGGCGGTGTCCTAGGCCACTAGACGAAGGGGACGTTGTATCCATCAGGGTATCCCTGATGCCTTCGAGCCGCAAATTATACCCGAAAGAAATTCTGAGTGTTGTGCTTTTGAGACATTTAAGCCACAGATCCACCATTCGGCGAATCATCAGTGCCATCCGGCACATTGGCAGGCAGTGATTTGATCTGATTTCGACCAGCTTGGCGGGCTAAAGCCAATGCCTTGCGAGCTCGCTGCACAATTGTCTCTGCATCATCTGACTCGTCCAACTCAGTCACACCACCACTGGCAGTGAGTACAAATTGCACGTTATCGTAACTGACCGCTCGATCAACCTGAGCACGCAAACGATCACTGATGGCCAGAGCGCCGTCCAAATCGGTGTGATTAAGCACAATGAGAAACTCATCAAGCTCGGTTCTAAAAATGATATCACTCTGCCGAAGTCGTTCGGTGAGCGCCTCTGCTACAGATTGCCAAGCCTTCTCACCCACTACAGAACCATGGTGTTCACTAATGGATTCTAGGTAATCGACGGTGATCAACATAATGGCTAATGGTTGTTCTGCCCTTCTTGCTAGGCGGATTTCACGTGGAAGCTGTTGCTGTAGCGCTAACTGATTGTGCACACCGGTTGCGGTGTCTGTCATTGAGGAGAGCAACGCACTGTGATGTTCAAGTGCATTTTCCAGCGGGTATATAAGGCTTTCGACGAGTCGTTCTGCATCGCGCTGGTCGCGAGAGGTAAACACCTTACCGCGCATAAGGCACAAATCACCTAAGGCACGATCACCTAATTTCAATTCGAATTGCTGTCTGTGCTGACGTATGTCACCAACCAAGAGATCACGACCACGATCAGCCGCTAAAAATTGCATGCCATCAAAATGCAAAAACGACTGGGCCTCACTCAGGAAGCTTTCAAGCAACAGCTCAAGGTCGAGCTTACGGTGCAATAGGGCATGGAATTCGAGTTGTCGCAGCTGTAAATCGAGACGTTGCTCTTTAACAGTTGATAGAGAGGTGACAACAGATGCTTCGGCAGTATCGATAGCCATAGTGGGCTGTCCGCAGTAGAGAGACTAAACCCAGTGCAAGCGATGTTCCAACTAGGTACAGTTTTGTGAATCAGTTAACGAAATTCGCCAATTATTGGAAATTCAGGCGATTTAGACGCTGCCAGTGGAATTTAAATACAAG